>Ga0189275_100079_pt1 | contig 173187 bp, 153 predicted proteins | sample N19A6minimetaG_FD_130329 | JGI IMG/M metagenome (GOLD analysis project Ga0189275, IMG submission 130329) | Marine microbial communities from the Costa Rica Dome - N19 A6 mini metaG | ecosystem: Environmental > Aquatic > Marine > Oceanic > Photic zone | place: Costa Rica: the Eastern Pacific...
CCATACGTGTCCGACATAACCTTCGTAATCGCCGCCGTCAGCGTCGTCTTCCCATGGTCAACGTGACCAATCGTGCCGATGTTGCAGTGCGGCTTATTACGCTCAAACTTCTCTTTCGCCATCTCTACACGTTCCCTGGGTCTACCAGTTAATCTTTCAAGTTCGTGCACCGCGCGCGGCACACCGCTTCCGACACTTCCAGACCGCGGCCCTTTTCCCTGGCGGCTTCGTGGGACAGCCAAGGTACCGGACTTTGCCGGCTGACTGGAGCGGGCAGCGGGAATCGAACCCGCACCAAGAGCTTGGAAGGCTCATGTGATACCATTTCACCATGCCCGCATAACAATCGACGACATAACGGCCGATACGGTCTTGTTCCGTACCAGCCCTTGTACCGTCGGTCCCATGCAAACCCGCAGGGCACATCGCATGGTGGAGGGAGTTGGATTCGAACCAACGTAGGCTAAGCCAACGGGTTTACAGCCCGTCCCCTTTAACCACTCGGGCATCCCTCCAAAATGCGTGCCCAAACCGAACCTGGAACTCTTGTCGGCGGCGTGCGGTGTATGACTTGCTACAGAGGATGTCAACTCCAATGCCCGCACCAAATGCCCGATGTCGATCCCGTATCGCCTTTACGGCATCGCGCTGCTTGCGGCGCTGCCTTTCCGGACCTACAGCTATCGTCCCGAAGGGAAGGAAAAGATGACAAAACGCAATCCGAGAAAATCCAGCCCCGGTAAGCCCACCGTCAAGCCCACCGGCAAGCCTCCCGGTAAGCCCACCGGCAAGAACAGGGGTGGAGGAACAGGCGGCCAAACCGGCAATCCGGCCCGTCCAGACGGTCGGAACATGGGCCGCGGAAATTCGGAAAAGCGGGGAAAAACCCCGCGCGACAAGCGTGTCTGGCTGTTCGGCCAACACCCGGTGACCGCCGCCTTGGGCAACCCAAACCGATGGATCCAACGGCTGCTGGCGACACGGCAGGGAATGGAACGCCTAGCGGAGGCCGGGAATGTGCACGATATTGCGGTGGAAGAAACCGACGGACGAACGCTGGAAACAATGCTGCCGGAAGGCGCCGTTCATCAAGGCCTTGCCGCCCTTTGTGACCCGCTGGAGCCGGTATTCGTCGAGGATATTGTTTCCGATGAAGGCGAATCGAAGCCGGTCCTGATTCTGGATCAGGTTACCGACCCGCACAATGTCGGCGCGATTCTTCGGTCCGCGGCAATTTTCGGCGCCGCGGCCGTCATCATCCAAGACCGTAACGCCCCGCCGGAGAGCGGAACCCTGGCCAAATCCGCCAGCGGCGCGTTGGAGACAATTCCCCTGGTCCGCGCCGGCAATCTCAGCCAAACGATCGGGATATTGCAAACCGCCGGCTATTGGGTCGTCGGCCTTGCCGGCGAAGCGACGGATATGCTGCAGAACGCGAAGCTGAACCGGAAGACGGCAATCGTGCTGGGTGCCGAAGGCGCCGGTTTGAGGCGATTGACCGCGGAGCGGTGCGACCAATTGGTCCGTATTCCAATGGCGCCCAACAGCATCGGCAGCTTGAACGTCTCCAATGCCGCCGCGGTCGCCCTTTATGAATTGTGGCGCGCGGCATCACCCCCGGCTGCGTAGCCGTGACCGGGGCGAGGATGGCGGCAAAAAGGAATACAGAAGAACCGGTTCCTGTAGCAGATAAAACTCATCGCACGGCGTCATGTCGGTAATGATGAAGCGGAGTTCAACGGCAGCCCCGGTATTGACGTAACCATTCTTGAACCGGACGCGGTCATGCGGTTCGGCGATCCTTTCGCCAACCAAGAATCGGTCTGACCGGAAGGCATCCCCGTCGACGCCACGGGTTTGATCGAAGGAGAGACCGTCCCAATAGTCGCTGGGACGGCGCAGTTCTTCCTGCAATTCAACATCGAACCCCACCCAGACGCCGGAAGCGGCGTTGCGCACACGGCTGACCACCCACAGTCTGAGTGTCGGTGCCGCCCCCACCGAACCGGTCACCCGCGCATTGCGGATCGTAATGACGAAGGGGCCAAGCCCGCCCAGGTCCTGATCGATGACGATCGGATCGTCGATCGTCCCCGCCCCGGTCACGGACAGAATGTGAAATCCGCCGAGCCTGTCGCTGAATTCCAACCCGCCCGCGCGATGCCATGCGGGATCGGCCGCAAATGCGGAAGACGATATCAGGGCCATGCCGATCAGGATTCCGCCAACGGTGCGGCAAACGCCCCAGTTGACCGACAGCACTGCCTTGAGACACGCCTTTAGAGACCATGGCGAGAAACGTGCCTTCATGATCGTGAAGAATACACGATCACCGTTCCAACCGCTATTGATGCCTTAGTCACTGTTTCGTTGACGGCGCACTCACCGCGCATCGCAGTCAACGATCCGGCCCGGTCGCCTTCCCAGTTGCCTCCAAACGCGCAAAGCGCTAGAGAGTGCCCGTCAAGCCTGGGCTGGCCTAAAAACGGCCATTTGGCGCCCCTATAGCTCAGTTGGTAGAGCATCTGATTTGTAATCAGAGGGTCGGGAGTTCGAGTCTCTCTGGGGGCACCATCATCCATCGTGGTGTTCTGGACGGCCGACGGCCCGGGATATGTGAGGCGAGAGATGAGCAACCCGGTTCGGGAAAACCAGGAAGACGCCTTCGCCTGTCTGCACGCCCTGGCCGCAAGCGGCAACGCCAAGGCAAAACGGGTAGACACCCACGCCAATGTCGTGTTCATCGGGCCGGACCGCGTCTACAAAATCAAACGCGCCGTCCAGTACCCATTCCTGGATTATTCGACTGCCGCGTTGCGATACCGCTATTGTGCGTCCGAAGTGGTGCTGAATCGGCGGACCGCGCCGGACCTGTATCTCGGCATCATCCCCTTGACCCGATCAGCGGACGGCGGCCTTGCCGCGGGTGATTTGATCGTCGATCCAGACCCGGCCACTCCCCCGCAAATGCAGGACGAACCTTCCGACTGGGCTGTGGTGATGCGGCGCTTCGACGAGAACGCCCTGTTCGACAAATTGGCCGAACGACAGGAACTCACCAACGATCATCTGCGGGATTTGGGCGAAAGCATCGCGGCGTTCCATGCAAAGGCCTCGCCCGTCCGGAACGATTGGAAACGGATTAAGCGGGAAGTCCTGAGCGACAATATGGCTGAGATCGCCGAAGCGTCTTGGCTGTCCGCCAAGGATGTCTCTGCCCATCGCGCAGAATGCGAGGCGCTGTTCAAGAGGCTCGCCCCTCGATTGTCGGAAAGAGCGGCAGGCGGGTTCATCCGGCAATGCCACGGCGATATCCACCTGCGGAATATCGTGCTGATCGACGGACGCGCGACACTGTTCGACTGTATCGAGTTCAGCGACGACTTTTCCCAAATCGACTGTCTCTACGACCTGGCCTTCCTGCTTATGGATCTTGAACATCGGAAAATGCCGGCGGCGGCGTGCCGGGTTCTCAACCGCTATCTTGAAGCAACCGGTGACTATGCCGGCGTCGGGCTCTTGCCTTTCTACACGGCCCTGCGCGCCCAGGTGCGGGCGAAGATCGAAATCGCAACCGTCGGGTTTGCGGAAAACCCGGAACAGGCGGACCGGCATCGGCAGGAAGCAAGGCATTACTTCGACCTGGCCTGCCGGGCGATCAATCGTCCGCCTGCCCGCCTGATCGCGGTCGGCGGCCCATCGGGGTCGGGCAAGTCGACACTCGCCATGGCAATCGCGGAACGCATGTCCCGGCAGTACGGCCCGGCAGTCGTCGTCCTGCGCAGCGACGCAATCCGGAAATCTCTTTTCGATGTCCCCGAAACCGCCAAACTTCCGCCTGAAGCGTATAAGACGGAGGTCAGCCAACGCGTGTACCGCCAAATGCATGAAGACGCCGGGCTGGCGCTGGCACAAGGCGCGTCGGTTCTGCTGGACGCGACCCATACCCATCCGGACTCGCGACAGGCCGCGACGAATTTGGCCGCGCAGCATAACGTGCCGTTTCAGGGAGTGTGGGCAACCGCGCCGATGGACGTTTTGATCGATCGAGTCTCCGCGCGGACATTGGACGCTTCCGACGCCGACGCCGCCATCGTCCGAATGCAGTTGAAACAGGATTGGGGACCTATCGACTGGAGGGAAATCAACACTTCCAAACGGTCCGGAAGCATGGATGAACAGGCCACATCGGAAACTGAAGCCGCCGAAATCCTCAACCTGACCTGACGGTCAACTGGAGCCGCCGATCCAATGCGGGGCCGGCCGGCCCGCACCCACACCCGAATTCAGCCATTCTTCCCAGGTCGCCTCGATCGCCGCGTAAACGCCGTTCCCGCGAATTTTCGCAAGCCCAACGTCCAAAGCACGCGCCAGCCATACGGATCTGGCGGCATCGGCTTTCGAAAAACAAACGAAGAGATCGAAATCGACCAGCTCGGAAACCGGTCTCGGCGCCGGAGAAATTTTGTCCGCATTGTTGCCGATCTGGAACTGGGCAACCTTTTCGTAGACCACGGCGAAGTCAGCACGCCCGCGGGATACGAGGGCCAAGGTCTGCAAATCCGTCTCTACCTCTATCTTCCGTATGCGCGGATTGTTGTCGAACGCGTCGGTGTAGGTATAGCCGCGGACCACCGAAAAAGTCGCCTTTTCGAATTCTTTCTCCGTAAAGGTCCCCTGGAAAGACGGGGGGCCGTAAACCAATATCCGGCCGCGAAACAGCGGTTCCTTGTGAAACATGTACTTCTGCAGATTTTCACTTGAATCCGTTGTGTTGAAGCAACCGTCGATCCGTCCGGATTGCACCTCGCGAAGGCAGCGGCTGTACGGCATCTGAACCAGATCCAGCTCACAGCCGACCGCCTCGAAGGCCGCCGACACGATATCGAGTGAGAATCCGCGAAGCTCCTCTTCATAGACCCCGGTATAAGGGAAGAAGCCGTCTTCCGCCGCCAAAACGACCTTCTCGTCAGGATTGCAGCGCAGCGAAACATCGTCCGCGCCGAATGCCGAAGCCGTAAACAAAAACAGGAATAATACGATCGCTACTCTGACCAAATCCAAGCCCCGATCCGGACGATTTCCCCTCTCAATTAACCTATTCTACACAAAATCGATCAAAAATCACTGCCAAGTCATCATTTGGTATAGGCTAAGTTAAGATGCCGAGCCTCAAACAAGGAAGCACTAAAACTACATTCATTATTGCGAAGATACGCACTTTGTTATTTTGATCTGAGTGTTTTTGGGATTCACTCTTTAGTTCCTGTACCGTCAAAAAACGAAACAACCATCGTGGAACGCATGCCGCCCACACCTTCGTCAATCCCGTTCAGGCGCCGTCTATCGGTGCGGCAAGCGCAGATTGCCGTTGTGATCGCGGTCGCCATCGGGACGGCGTTCGCCTTGGCCCAGATCCTGGCGGATGCATCCGATGAGCGCGAAAGCTTGGATACCCATGCCGCCTTTGTGTTGGACTATGCGAGCCTCCCGGCCGCTCGCGCGGCATACCGCCTGGACGGTGTCGGCGCGCGGGAACTGGCGCAAAGCTTGTTGAGCGATCCCGCGGTGATTGAGGCGACCATACTGGACGACTTCGGAGAACCGCTGGCGCAAGCCGCTCAGAATACAACCGTTCAACATTCCGTCGTTACCGATTTCCTGCTTGGATCCCAACCGGTCCGTTTCGAGCGCGAGTTGTTCATCGACGCGACGACTTTCGTTGGGAAATTGAAGATCGAGATCGATCCAGTCGCGGCAGCGCCCGGCTTCGAACAACGCACGATGAACTCGGTCTTGTCCGGCTTGGTGAAGAGCCTGCTATTGGCGGTCCTGCTGCTGATCATCTACCAGTACATGGTCACGAAACGGGTCACCCGATTGGCCGAGCAAGTCGCATTGGCGGGCCGCACAAATGACGTCCCCCCGAACGGAGACGAATTGGACCAGCTTGAACAACGCTTCCAGGAATGGACAAGGGCCCTGAAAAGCACCGCTCGGAAAGCCGAGCAGGCCAACAATGCGAAGACGGTTTTCCTGGCAAGCATGAGTCATGAGATGCGAACGCCATTGAACGCGGTTATCGGATACGCTGAACTGCTGGAAATGGGCATCGGCATTGATGAACCGGCAAAACGCGCCCTGTACCTGAAGAACATTGTCTCATCCGGCCGCCATCTCAACAAATTGCTGGGCGACATCCTCGACTTCTCGAAGATTGAAGCCGGGGCCTTGGATTTCCAGCTAGAGGAATTTTCTCCTGCCGAGGTCATCCGGGAAAACGTCAACCTCATTCAAGACATGGTAAATGAAAAAGACCTCAAACTCGAAACCGCTTTGACGGACTGTTCAACAACGGTCATCGCCGACCGGTCCCGCCTGCGTCAGGTCGTGCTCAACCTCGTCTCGAATGCGGTAAAATACAATAAACCGGGAGGGACCGTTCGAGTTCGCTGCATTTGCACCGACCCGCGCTTCGTCCGCCTCTGTATCGAGGACACCGGAATCGGTATCCCCGGGGATCAATTGGAAGCGCTTTTCTCCGACTTCGTGAGAGGACGCCATCATCAGGGCGATATTCCCGGCGCCGGGCTGGGCTTGGCGATATCCAAGCTGCTGACCGAAGGCATGGGGGGGACAATCGGCTGTGACAGCACATTGGGCGATGGGTCGTCCTTTTGGATCGAGCTGCCGGCCAAGACGTATGACTGCTCGCCCGGCAATGCAAAAACCCGGGAAAGCGCGGCGTGAAAATCACGTCTCCAGCCTCGCTTGCCCGCCGTGACAACACTCGCATTCGCGGATACGCTGGGATTGGGGCCGGTTGGGTGCTGGACCGGGGAAAACTCGCTGCGCCGAGAAATGGGGAGCTTGCATCCGTGACGTTTACGGCAATTGTGCGACGAGTCGCGTCTTGGGCGATGGTGCTGTTCGTGTGCCTCGCGGCCACGATGCCGGCGCCGGGATTCGCAAGCGACACGCCGAAGCGCGTGCTATTCGTGAACCCCGGATATGCCGACAAAGGTTTCTGGAAAGCCGTCAGCGACACGATGCAAGCGGCTGCCCGGGTTTTGGGCTTCGAATTGACGATCGTCAGCGGGGATAGGAAATGGCCCCTAATGGTGTCGCGCGGCATGGCGGCGCTGAAAGACTTGAAACCGGACTATGCCATACTGGTGAATGAACATCAGCAGGCTCCTCAATTGATGGCGGCGGCAGAGGCAGAAGGCATCAAGACGATCTTGCTGCTGAACGGTCTGACGGCGGACCAGGAAGCACGCATGCGCGGCCCGCGGGAGGTCCTGTCCCATTGGTTGGGTTCGATCACGCCAGACAATGAAATCGCCGGTTACGAAATGGCCCAGTCGCTTTTAACGGCTGGAAGTGCACAGGGGTTGGACAAGGATGGCTTGTCGGTTCTGACGCTCGCCGGGGATTTCAAGACACCCGCCTCCATCGCCAGACTCGAAGGTCTGGACCGAGCGCTGAAAGAATACAGACCGTTGTCCGAGGCCCGGCGGATAACGGTAAATTGGTCAGAACAAGAAGCGTACGAGCGGACAAATATTTTCCTGCAGACCGCCAGTGTCGATGGCGTGTGGGCTGCGAACGACCCTATCGCGATCGGAGCAATCAGGGCATTACGGGAAGCTGGTAAGGAACCGGGACGCGATGTCGTCATCGCCGGCCTGAATTGGTCGCGTGAAGCGGTCGATCTGGTGCGCAACGGCAAGATGACGTTGACGCATGGAGGCCATTTCCTGGCCGGGGCTTGGGTCATGGTTTTACTTTATGACTATGAGAACGGGAAGGATTTTGCAGAAATTTCGCCGCACCTGTCCTTCCCCATGAGTGCGATCCACGCGGGCAATGCGGACGCCTATGTGCAAGCTTTCGGAGACGGCGATTGGTCCAAAATCGACTTCAAGCACTTTAGCCGCGCCGAAAATCCTGGGCGGTTGGAATATTCCTTCAATCTGACCGCCCTGCTCTCTTCTCGGCGTGTCGACTGACCGATGGCAACCATGACACACGGCATGCGGCAAGAGATACAAGGGCATCCGAAACGGATCCCCTTCCGCAAACGGTTGGCCGTCCGCCAAGCCGCGTTCGTCGTATCGGTCGCCTGCCTGCTGGGATTGTTGAGCGGCGTTGTTCAAATCTATTTGGATTTCGGCGATCAAATCCGAAACAGGGACCGCGATATCGACCACTATATTTCAACCGTCTACGAGCCGGCCGCCAATGCACTGTGGGAACTCAACGGCAATTTGGCGGACGCGATTATTGGCGGATTGCTGGGTTACGATCTTTTCGTGGAGGCATCCCTGACCACGAGCAACGGTTTTCCACTCGCCGAAAAGCAACGGCCGGTGATGGACGGCGGCGCCGTCAAACTGGCGGAATGGCTGTTTGGGAACCGGCATGAATATGCCGTCGACATCAGGTATAACGACAATGGCCAGCCATTCCGGGTCGGGACTCTGACGGTCGTTTCACACCCATACAAAATGGGCAGCCAGTTCATACAACGCGCCGTCGTGACCCTTGCCGGCGGCTTCCTGAAAAGCTTGGTGCTCGCGGGTGTCTTGCTGATCGCTTTCTACCTGACCCTGACCAAACCTCTGGAGTCTTTGTCGCGTCAGGTCGATGCGCTGGACCCGACCGATATCGATGGAGAGAAAATCAAGATCGATGCCTCGGTCAAGGACGACGAACTCGACCGGATCGTCCAAGCCGTCAACAATCAAGTTGAATTGACCCATAACCACCTCCGCGAACTCGACGCGGCGCATCAGGCATTGGAGCAGGTCAACAAAGACCTGGAAACGGCTGTCGATGTGCGGACGAAGGAATTGACGGACGAGATCGAAGCGAAGGGCAAGATCGAAAGGCAATTGCGGATCGCCGCGGCCCAAGCCGAGGAAAGCGCCTTGGCGCGCACCCAGTTCCTGGCGAATATGAGCCACGAGCTGCGCACCCCGTTAAACGCCATTATCGGTTACAGCGAGTTCGCCAAAATCAATCTTGACCAGGTTCCGCCGGAAAAATTGCAGGAATATCTTGGGCATGTGCATGGCGCGGGCACGCATTTGCTGGATCTGGTGAACTCCATCCTGGACCTGTCGCGGATGCATGCCGGCCGTATGCCGGTGGATTACGAAGATGTGGACCTTAATGACTTGGTCTCAGATGTTGCCCACAGCCTTGAAACCGCCAGTTCCAAGAACAGAGTCGCCATCGAACTCGACCTGGACAAAAGCCAAAGCCGCATCGTCACCGACCGTCTGAAAATGAAGCAGGTCCTGTTCAATCTGCTGGGCAACGCGGTGAAATTCACAACCGATGGCACAGTCACGGTGGAAACACGGTGGGACCGGCCCAACGACGGCATGCTTACTATATCGGTCCAGGATACAGGGATCGGTATCGATCCGTTGGCGCTGCCGACCATTTTCGAGAACTTCACCCAAGCGGAACAGCATCTCAGCCGGCGTTTCGGCGGCTCCGGGCTTGGCCTGTCGATCGTCCGTGAGACATGCGACTTGTTGGGCTGGACGGTTTCCGTCGAAAGCGAGGTCGGCAAGGGTAGTTGTTTCACCCTGGTCTTGCCGCTCGATTCGAATAACAGCTTGAACAACGACGACGGAAGCGGGCAACCGACTTGAAACCCATTGATCCGCCCCGAAGTCGAAATCCGCGGGCCGGGTGTTTTACGGTAACCGGGACCGAAATGGGCGATTAAGGTCGGATGGTCGGGACCTGGCCTAAGCCACAACGCCCGCGCAGATCCACTCACTGGGTCATTGTCTGCGAAGAACATCCCTGAGGATATCGACGACAACGCGTGTCCCCTCTTCAACGATGGTAACGTCATCGCCCACGATGATCCGTTCCAACCCCGCCCGCAACTTCGGCAGACGACCTTCCAAATCCGCCGGCAAACCACGCTTCGCGATGCCCGGCGGAAGAGGTTTGCCACGTGCAAGGTTCTTGGCGATACCCGGCGGCAGGGACTTCGTTCCGATTCCCTTTTCCCGGACATAGCGCTCAATGATTGTCCGGTCGTTCTCGCCGAAAATGCCGTCCAGAACCTCGTCTATGACCTCATCTTCAAGTCTGTTTTCCTGCTGCGCGTTCTGTTTGACCTGGCCATTGCCCTGCCCAACCCCTTTCGCCTTGTCGTTCTTGGCAACGCCTTCCGATGGAATCCCGGCCGCGAAGATCACCGCGAGAAGGGCCGTTGCCGCGATTGAAGCGATGGACTTGAACATGTGCATACCTCCATACTGACGTATTGCGTCCCGACGAACTCGCCGTGCGGGCAGGCGCGCTTTTGCACTGGCACTGCCTCGACATTGGACGGACTTCTACATTAGGTAAGGTGCAAGCTTGGCTTCCACAAATGCCAAAGTCGACAATTGTAGCATTTTGGTGGGCCCAAATTGCCAAAAACCCGAGAATTTTGGATGCGGCTAAGCTAAGATTTGCGAGTAATAATCCGTCCGTTCCAATATAGTTTCGCGGGTTCAGGGCTAAGGTCGGTCATTTCGTACGTTAATCGGTGCAGGGTTCAAGGAAGCCAGGGTGCGTTTCTTTTCTTTTTCCAACAACTCGTCCTTTCACCCGGTTCGACGGTGGCTGTACTGGCAACCGGTGGTCTTTTGTTTCTTGTTCGTCCTCGTGGCCGCCGGGGCTATCGGCTTTTTCCTCAATGATTTGGCTGAACGGGCCAACGGGGATGCGGCAAAAACCTCGCAACTCCTCGTAACAACGGCAATCGGCGTGATCCAAAAGGATCTTACCGGCCGGATGGTTGACTATTCCTGGTGGAACGACATGCACGACCAGGTGACGGGCGACCTCGACCCGGAATGGGCAGACGACAATATCGGTTCCTATCTTCACGAATCCTTCTCATACGCCGGAAGCTATGTTCTTTCCGCGGAGGGAGATGTGATTTTCTACAGCCTCGGCAGCGATGCGCTTCCTGACTCCCCCAGGAAGCTCCTTGGCGACGCCACGGACATTTTCCTGACGAGCGTGCAGGAAACGCTCATGGACGAATCGGTCCCACGGTCGACTGCGGCCTTGTACAATAACAAGGTGTTCCTAATCGCTGCAGCGGCGGTTACGCCGGAAGATCCGACCGAAGAGCAATTGAAGCCGCATACCCGCCCTGTTCTTTTCTTCCTGCGGGAACTTGACGATGCGGTGATGGCCGACATCGCCGAAGATTATGGTGTCGAGAACCCACGGCTCGTCTTCGACCAGCCCAGTGCGGGCGTCCCCCTGACGGACCCAACCGGCGCCGTCCTGGCAAGTGTCGTCTGGGATCAGGCGCGGCCCGGTGACACAATCCTGGTGGATCTGACACCGAAGCTGGCTGTCGTAACCGTGATGCTGTTGATCGCCGCCTTGACGATATATTTTTTCTGGATCAAGGCAGCCCTTTCCGCAAGCGAGGCGAAATCCCAGCTTCTGGCCAAAATGAGCCATGAGTTGCGCACCCCGTTGAATCCAATCCTGGGATTTTCGCAAATGATGATCGGTGAAACGGTCGGCCCGATCGCCCCGATCTATAAAGGTTATGCAAAAGATATCTATCGAAGTGCTTCGCATCTGCGGAACGTCATCGAAGGATTGCTGGACTTCTCGAAGATTGAAGCCGGAAAGGTGATCTTGCGCGAAGACGTGCTGGACCTTGATGCATTGATCGAAAGCGTCATTCAAATCGTTACGCCCGTCGTTCAAACCGATCCTACGAATCCAGGCGGAGAAGTTCCGTCGATCCGGCGCGAGGTGGTTGATGACTTGCCGAAACTTCGCGGCGATGAGCTTCGAGTCCGGCAGGTCCTGATCAATTTGCTTTCGAACGCCATCAAATTTTCAAACGGAAAGCCGGTGACAATCCGCGCGTTCAAGCAGGGCAACAGCGTCCAAATAACCGTCGAAGACAACGGCATCGGCATATCCAAGGTTGATCAGGGCAAACTGTTCGAGCCTTTCGTCCAGGCCAGTCCAAAGAACGGCACGGTCGCAACCCCGGGCACCGGGCTTGGGCTTGTCATATCACGGGAATTGATGCGCCTGCACGGCGGTTCGCTCGACCTGAAAAGCGTGCTGGGCGAAGGCACGACGGTCACCTTGACCTTCCCCAACAACAGAACCCTGAACGGCTGATCCGGCGCGATCGCTGCCGGCGGTCTGCGGGATCAGTGTTCGCCGAAACGAACGATCTCACCATGTTTCGTGCAGGAGGGTTCCGATAGACTGACGAAAAGTTCGGCAACCTGATCGGGCTGGGTGATGGTTTCCGGTTTCTCACCCGGGAAGGCCTGGGCGCGCATGCCTGTCGCAACCGGCCCCGGACTGAGCAAATTGACCCGAAGGTTCGTCTTCCTGGTCTCCTCGGCATAGGTTTTCACCAAGGCGTCGAGCGCAGCCTTGGAGGCCCCGTAAGCGGCCCAATAGGGTTTCGTTCCCTGTGCCGCGCCGGACGTCACGAATACTGCCCTGCCGGCGTCACTCTGCCGCAACACTGCGTCACAAGCGCGGATCAGGCGTTGGTTGGCGTGAACATTCAAGGCAAAGACACGCTGCCATTCCTTCGGGTCCGCATGCGCCATCGGCGTCAGCTTGCCAAGCATGCCGGCATTCCCGACCAGGATATCCAGCTTTTTGAAACGCTGATAGATAGACGCACAAAGAACGTCGATCTGGTCCAACTGCAACAGGTCCACCGGGGCCAATGTGATCGTATTGCCGTCGGCTTGAACCAGATCGTCCAGTTCTTCCAAACCGCCCACTGTCCGCGCCGTGGCAATGACATGGGCGCCTTCCGCCGCGAAGCGCCGCGCCACAGCGAAACCGATCCCGCGGCTGGCGCCGGTTACCAAGGCCACCCGTCCTGCCAGACGCCCCTTGCCCGCGCCGGAGGTTTCCGGCCCGGCACTCGTCGAATTTTCGGTCATCAGCTGGCGTCCCGGAGCAGCGACAATTGGCGTTGAACCCGGGAAACATCTTCATGATCCTTCAGGCGGATCGGATACTCACCGGAGAAACAGGCATCGCAATATTGCGGCATTTCGTTGTTGCGGCCTTCCTGTCCCATCGCCCTGTACAGTCCGTCCATGGTGAGGAAATCCAGGCTGTCGCAGCCGATAAGATGCCGCATTTCCTCAATCGTGTGCTGCGCCGCCAGCAATTTCGAGCGTTCCGGCGTATCCACGCCGTAGAAGCAGGAATGCGTGGTCGGCGGGCTGGCGATCCGCATATGCACTTCGGTTGCGCCCGCGGCCCGGACCATTTCGACGATTTTGCGGGATGTCGTTCCCCGCACGATCGAATCGTCAACCAGGACAACGCGCTTGCCTTCCAGCATCGCCCGGTTCGCATTGTGTTTCAGTTTCACGCCCAAATGCCGGATCTCGTCGGTCGGCTCAATGAAGGTCCGGCCGACATAGTGGTTTCGGATAATCCCATATTCGAAGGGAAAGCCCGACTCTTCCGCATAACCGATGGCGCTGGGCACCCCGGAATCCGGAATTGGAACGACGAGGTCCACCTCAACGGGATTTTCACGCGCCAGTTCCATGCCGATCCGCTTACGCGCTTCATAAACCGAACTGCCCTCAATGACGCTGTCCGGTCGAGAAAAATAGATGAATTCGAAAATACAGAGCTTTGAGGGTGCGCTTTCGAAGGGGAAATAGGAGTGCAGCCCTTCTTCGTCGATGACAATGACTTCGCCCGGCGAAACGTCCCGGACCTTGTCGGCGCCGATGATATCCAGGCCGACCGTTTCCGATGCAAGGATATAGGAAGAACCGAGCTTGCCCAGAACCAAGGGCCGCACGCCCATCGGGTCGCGCACGCCGATCAGTTTCTTCCTCGTCAGGCATACAAGGGAATAGGCCCCCTCGACTTCCCGCAATGTCGAAATCAGCCGGTCGACCACCGAGCCGGTCATCGTCGCCATCAAATGCAGGATGACTTCCGTATCCGTCGTCGACTGAAAAATGGAGCCGCGGCGTACAAGCTCTTCGCGGACATTGATTGCGTTGGTGAGGTTGCCGTTATGGGCCACGGCCAGCCCGCCGAATTCCAAGTCGCCGAACAGCGGTTGAACATTGCGGCGCATCGTGTCGCCCGTCGTCGAATACCGGTTGTGACCGATACCCGAATTGCCGACCAGTTGTTCCATCACCGACGGATCCCCGAATACGTCCCCGACATGGCCGTTTTCGCGGTGAGCGTGGAACTGATCGTCACGATCGTCATAGGTGACGATCCCGGTTCCTTCCTGACCGCGGTGCTGCAGGGCGTGCAGCCCCAAGGCAAGATGCGCGGCGGCATCCGGCGTACCGTAAATGCCGAATATCGCGCATTCCTCGCGCAGCTTGTCGTCATCGAAAGGGTTGGTCGTGGTGCGCATGCGGCGGCACTCCCTAGTTCCGTGACGGTTCCGTTCAGGTCCCGTGCATCGACACAGTGTATATCACAGAGCCCCAAAATCGGGCCTGTTCATTCCACCTTATCCATCAAAGAGTCAAACTGTTGGCGGTCCTTTTCACCATAGCCCGGTTGCTCGGTACCGCTCTTGTCGCCCGCGCCGGGCGATTTCGTATCGCTCAGCATCTCTGTCATCTTTTTGGCGTCTTCTATGGCTTTCTCGGCCTTACGGGCTTCTTCGGCCGCAAGATTCGCCTTTTTCCGAATTTCCTCCGGAAGAACCTTCATGACGATATCTGCGCCGACCCTGGCAAAAAGCAAGGAACGGCTTTCTTGGACGAAGCCCGGCATATCCTCTTCCTTTTGCTTCATCCATTGCGTCGCGACGAGATAGACGAGGCTTAAAATCAAAACGCCCCGGAGCAGGCCGAAGAGGAAGCCCAAGGCCCTATCCACCGAACCGGCATGACTGTCCTGCACCATGCTCGAGGCTTTGCTGGCCACAACGCTGAGCACGACCAGCGTCACAAATCCGACGCCGACGCCCGCCGTGACGTCTGCGACGGCTGGCTCGTCGATATAGTTCAGCAGGTAATTCGACAGATAGCCGTATCCGTAGAACCCGGCCAGGACGGCGCCAATCCAAGCGGCAATCGACAGCAATTCGCGGATGAAGCCACGGAAATAGGCCAGCAAGCCGGACATGACCACCAGCGCGATCACGATCATGTCGAAAATGCCGATAGGCAAATCTTCCATCCAGGTTCGACCTTCGTCCGATTAAATCTCGGCGACGCGCGGCTGACTATCCGCGCCTCGCCCAAAAAACGTCTCCAGACCGTGCAGGTCCGAAATTTCCATGACCCGAAGTGTGCCGGAATCCGTACGGCTTCGCCGCTTCGGCGTCAAAGCGGCGGCAAAGCCCAGTTTCGCGGCTTCCTTGAGCCGCCCTTCCGACTGGCTGACCGCGCGCACCTCGCCGCTCAAACCGATTTCGCCAAAAACCACCATATCCGCGGGTATCGGTTCGCCTGTCAGGGAGGATACCAGCGCCGCCGCGACCGCGAGGTCCGCCGCCGGCTCCGATATACGCATCCCGCCCGCAACATTCAAATAGACATCGTTGCCGCTCAACCGATACCCGGCTCGGCCTTCCAGTACGGCCAGGACCATGGCGAGCCGCCCGGAATCCCAACCGACCACCGCGCGCCTGGGCGTTCCCAGGGGTGACGGCGCCACCAGGGCCTGAATCTCGACCAGCATCGGCCGCGTGCCCTCGATTCCCGCGAAAACGGCCGCTCCCGCGACATCCCGCTGCCGGTCGCTGAGGAAAAGCTCCGACGGGTTGCCGACTTCCATCAAGCCCTCGCCCGTCATGTCGAAGACGCCGATTTCGTCCGTCGGCCCGAACCTGTTCTTCACGCCGCGTAAAATCCGGAAGGGATGCCCGCGTTCCCCTTCAAAATAGAGCACCGTGTCGACCATGTGTTCCAGGACACGGGGACCGGCGATCGCCCCTTCCTTGGTGACATGGCCAACGATCAGAAGCGCGGTGCCGCGACGTTTGGCGACGCGGATCAATTCCTGGGCACAGGCACGCACCTGGCCTACCGTGCCGGGCGCGGAATCCAGGGAGTCGACATACATGGTCTGGATCGAGTCCACGACGATGACCGCGGGGCCATCCGCGGCATCCATGGCCGCCGCGATATCCCTGACATTCGACGCCGCGGCGAGTTCCACCGGGGCATCGGCCACGCCCAAACGTTCGGCGCGCATGCGGATCTGGTCGACCGCTTCCTCGCCCGACACATAGGCGCATTTTGCATGTTTCGAGAGCGCCGCGACCGCCTGGAGCAACAAGGTCGACTTCCCGATGCCCGGATCCCCGCCGATCAAGGTCGCGGACCCCTCGACCAGACCGCCGCCCAATACCCGGTCGAATTCACCGATATCCGTGGCCAGCCTGGGTGCGCGTTCGCTCGCCCCGGTCAGCGGCACGAAGGCGATGCGTCCGGCGCGGCTCTTGGCGGTATCACCCTTCCCCGAGGCTTTGCCGCCGACCGGCGGCGCGTCCACGATCTCCTCCACGACGGTGTTCCATTCGCCACAGCCGTCGCACTGACCGGCCCATCGCACATGGACCGTTCCGCAGGACTGGCAGACAAAACTGGATTTGGATCGCGCCATGATCAGACCGGCATTCGCATCGTTCGGGCTTGTGGCCTGTCATAGGCGACAATCGCCCGGAGTTCAAACGAGCGTATAGCGCCTTCAACAAGCGGGCCCACGCTCTGCCGATTCCTGCGCCGGCGCAAATCCGCATAGTTTGAAACACAGACCTCCGGACAGCCCAATTTAATCCGGCGGACACTTATTGTTTCCATTCGTCACCAAATAACCTCTGGATAGAAGATGACGGAGACACAATCTTCTGTGTCGAACGCTGTTTGAGGAGCTTGAGACATGCATATCGCCAAATTGGTCCCGGGTATGGAGACATCGGACGGGGCAGGCGTACGTCTAACCCGGATGATCGGGACACCACAGGTCGATATGGTCGACCCGTTCCTGATGCTGGACCGTTTCGACAATGATGACCCCGGCGCATATGTCGGCGGCTTCCCGGACCACCCCCACCGCGGGTTCGAGACTGTAACGATCATGCTGGACGGCAAGATGCGGCACCGCGATTCGACCGGTGGGGAAGGCGTGATCGGACCGGGCGACGTTCAATGGATGACTGCCGGTCGAGGCATTATCCATTCGGAAATGCCGGAACAGATCGAAGGTCGGATGCGCGGGTTTCAGCTTTGGGTAAACCTGCCCGCCACGGAGAAGATGAACCCGCCCGCCTATCAGGATATTACCGTCGACACGATCCCCGTCGTGGAGGGCGAAGGCATCCGCGTTCATGTCGTTGCCGGGACCTATGAGAACGCGGAAGGGCCAGCCAAGTCGCATACGCCAATTCGTCTGCTTCGCGTGGAGTTGGCGCCGGAAACCGCGTGGACGGTCACGACGGAACCGGGCCGGAACACGTTCTTCTGTCTTTACGAAGGAAGCGTCACGGGCGCCGACAGCCAAGGCCGCGACAAGCAGGCCGTGGCCCCTTCCCTGGCCGTCCTTGCCGGCACCGGCGAAACCACCCTGACAGCCGGCTCGAATGGGGCGGCGCTGTTCCTGGGTGAAGGGGCGCCGATCGGTGAACCTGTTGCGCGATATGGGCCATTCGTTATGAACTCGAAGGATGAATTGATTCAGGCATTCCAGGATTTCGAGAGCGGCAGACTGGGAACCTAATAGGGAATCTAATTGAGAACCTGACGCCAAAAAACCGCGCCCGGTATTGCCGCGCCGGACGTCGTCGGGAAGAGTGAAGCGATGAGTGGCGATAAATCACTGCTGGCCGTCATACACGCCCCGTCGCCGAATACAAAACGGCTGCGGGACGCCGTGGTTGCCGGCGTGAACCGCCCCGATGTTTCAGGTGTCTCCCTGACGTGCCTGTCTCCCTTCGAGACCACGCCGGATCATGTCATGGACGCCGATGCAATCATCTTGGGGACGACGGAAAATCTTGGGTATATGTCCGGCGCGCTGAAGGACTTCTTCGACCGATGCTACTACCCCGTCTTGGAGGCGAAGCAGGGCACGCCCTATTGCCTGTTCATCCGCGCGGGACATGACGGAACGGGAACCCAGCGTGGCGTGGAGACCATCGTTACCGGGTTGCGCTGGAAAGCCGTGATGGACCCTTTGGTCTGCCGCGGCGAATGGGATGAGGAATTCGTCCCACAATGTGAGGAATTGGGCCTGACGATGGCCGCCGGTTTGGAGGCCGGTGTTTTCTAGCCGATCGCCAGGCTCTGAATCACAAGATTGGCGTCATCATGAACCCGCCTTGTCGGCGATAGACTTGGCCAGCATGTCCCGTTCCTTGCAGCCGGACGGGCAAAGGGCGTCGAGCTTCGCCAATTGTTCCTTGGCCAGGTCCATTTGCCCTTGCTGCAAGTACAACTCGCCAAGATATTCGTTCGCGTCGATATGATTTGGATCCAAGGTGAGAGCGCGTTCATACGCATCCCAAGCCAGATCGAATTTTTCCGCGCCCTGCATTCGGTAGCTGAATCCCAGCATGTTCCATATGTCGGGATTTTGACGATCCAGCCTCAACGCATCCTTCAACTGATAGACCGCGTACCGGTAATTTTCTTTCTTGATGGCAGCCATGGCGCGGCGCATGAAATCCTCCGGCTTGTCCGGAGCATCCGCCCAGCTTTGACCGGAACATAAAATCCCAAGGGAAATGATCGACGCGGCAAGAATTCGAAAATTCGACATTAGGGACTTCCTCCGTCAATTGTCCCGGCCCGGTTCCCGAAGCCCGGCCAGGACCGTTTTTCGATACACCCCCGATACAGGTATCATCGTACCAAGACCGATTGTCCTCGATCAAAGATTTTTACCGAGAATGTCGGACAATTAGCGTATTTCGTGCTGTTGCTTCGTTGGATAGGGTTCCAGCCAATCGGGGGAACGCTCCTAATAACAATAGGAAGACAAGACAATGTCGACGACTTTGGAAAGCTTTGCCGCATCCTGCAAATCCGTGCTGACTGAAAAGCCTGGGCGGCCGGGGTGGGAAGCCGTATGCGGATTGGTCAGGGAAGCCTTGGCGGACAAGGAGTTCGTTGCGAACTATATCCTCAACTCGACCGAAAAGCGGAAAATCGCTTACGAAGACCCCGATCTGGGTTTCTGTGTCTGTATCCACACCTATGAAGGCGCCGCCAGGGGCGCGCCGCATGACCACGGCCCCACTTGGGCGATTTACGGACAGGCGGAAGGTGAAACCGAGATGACGGATTGGGAAATGGTCACTCCGCCGTCCGACGGTAAACCCGGAAAAGTGCGTAAGACCAAAAGCTACACCATGAAACCCGGCGATGCGCATCTCTATGAACCGGGCGACATACACGCCCCCTTGCGGGAGCACCCCACCCGCCTGCTGCGCATCGAAGGGGCCAATACCGATAAGATCGAGCGCACGCCGATGGAACCCGCCTGACCAACCGGGCAGAGCAAGAAAAACGCCGCGGCACAGACCCGCGGCGTTTTTTATTATTCCCGGTGGCCGGCTATATCGGTTTAGCCGCGTCCAATAAAGGGCATCAGATTCGCCATGATCGTCATGGTCTGTATCGACGTATCCAAGGGCAACGACGCCATTTGAACCACTGCGTCCCCGACATGGGCGACATCCATCCGGGGCTCGACCTTCGTCGTGCCGTCGGGCTGCGGCACGCCTTCGGTCATGCGTTCGGTCATCGGCGTCGCCGCATTTCCGATGTCGATCTGATTGCAGCAGATATTGTACCGGCGGCCGTCCAGCGCGGTCGTCTTGGTGATGCCGGTGACCCCGTGTTTCGTCGCCGTATAGGCGATCGAAAACGGACGCGGCACATGTGCGGAGATCGACCCGTTATTGATGATGCGTCCACCCTGCGGATCTTGTTTCTTCATGATGCCGAAGGCCGCCCGGGTGCATAGGAAAACACCGGTCAGATTCACATCCACAACGGCCTTCCATTGCTCGACGGACAATTCATCCATGTCGATGGCGGGCGCGCCCATGCCTGCATTGTTGAACGTAACATCCAACCGGCCAAACTTCGCGACCGTCTTGTCGAACAGCGCCTGCACCGCGTCTGCGTCGGCTACATCGGTCGGCACCACCAGGGCGCGGTCGCCGGCACCCGACATCGTCGCCGTTTCTTCCAAAACGTCCGCCCGCCGTCCGGCAAGCGCCACCGAATACCCGTCCTTCAAAAGCGCCAGGGCCGCCGCACGACCGACCCCCGTACCCGCGCCCGTAACCACCGCAACCTTGCCATTTCCCGACATGCCTAGTTCCTCCCTAATGTATCCGCTGCGTGGCACCGCGGCTGGTTCCCGGAAAGGTCGGGAAACGGTGCCGTTCAGACTAGAATAGAATGACGTTCCGCAGGGCTTCGCCCCGTTTTGTCGAGGCGAGCGCCTCGTTTATGCCATCTAGGGGATACCGGTTCGTGATCAACTCGTCCAGTTTCAAGCGGCCTTGCCGGTAGAGCGAGATCAGGTTCGGAATATCGACGCCGATGCGGCTCGTTCCCATTTTGGACCCCAGAATCCGTTGGTTCGAAGCGGCGACGGTTCCGGGATCGACTTCCGCCATAACGCCGCTCGGCGGCATGCCGACCAGAACGATCGCACCGCCGCGCGCCGCCATCGGAAAGGCCTGTTGAAAGGCGGGCTTGGCCCCGACGGTCACGAAGACATAGTCCGCACCGCGCCCGCCGGTCAGCGCGCGCACCTTTTCGACCGCGTCGTCGCCCGCGGCCTGGACCGCGTGGGTCGCCCCGAACCGCAAGGCGGTTTCCAGCTTCGAATCGCTGATATCCAGGGCAACGATCATCCGCGCCCCGGCGATCGCCGCCCCTTGCACGGTGTTCAACCCGACCCCGCCGGCGCCGATCACCACAACGGTGGCCCCCGGCGGCACCTTGGCGGTATTCGCGACCGCGCCGTACCCGGTGATTACCCCGCATGCCAGCAATGAGCCGGTATCGAACCCCATATCCGTCGGCATTCCGACAACTTGCGATTCGTGAACGGTGACCGCCTCGGCAAAGGCACCGGTTTCCATTCCCTGAACCAACCGCTCACCGCTTTTGGTCGTCAGAACGGGGGCGCTGTCCAAGGGCACCTCCCCTTCACATGAAACCGGGACACCCTGCATGCATGAAATGCAATGCCCGCAGGAACGGATCAGGGTTACGACCACAGGCTGACCCGGCGTGACCGTTGTGACGCCGGCACCGACGGAACGGACGACACCGGCGGCTTCATGCCCGTAGACGGCCGGCAGGGCCCCGCCCCATGCACCATCTATGAAGAAGATGTCACTGTGGCAGATCGCACAGGCCTTGATGTCGACGGTGACCTCCCCCGGACCCGCGGGCAATAGATCGATTTCCTCTATGGCGAGGGGCTTCCCGAACTCGCGGCAAACGGCTGCCTTCATTTTGTTGGCTCCAATTGTTTGCGCCCTACGCGCAAATCGTCGTTGGCTGTTTTGGAATTTCGTTTCTAGCGCACAAATTTTGTTGCAGGGAGTGAAGAAGTTTCATCCCCTGCGCGACAGAAATCACGCTATCAAAGCCTTCTCCGAAGCCGAGTATCAAAAAGCAAATCAGGAAGTAAAAATGAAAATTGCAGATGCCAAGACATTCGTCGTCGGAAACCCGCCACCGCATTTCGGCGGCCGTTATTTCCTGTTCGTGAAACTTGTCACCGACACCGGCATCGTAGGGTACGGCGAAATTTATTGCGCCACATTCGGGCCCCATACGGTCGCCCGGATGGCGCAGGATGTCATCGACCGTCATTTCATCGGCGCGGACCCCTTCAAGATCGAAACCCTGTGGCGGCGCACCTATGGCAGCGGTTATACCCTGCGCCCCGATGCCAGCCTGATGGGCGTGCTGAGCGGGATCGAAACCGCCTGCTGGGACATCATCGGCAAGGCGGTGGACAAACCCGTCTACGATTTGCTCGGCGGCAAGGTGCATGAGCGGGTCCGTTCCTACACCTATATCTATCCCAAGGCCGGCGACGAGGCGCATGTCTATAGCGACCCGGACGCGGCGGCGCAGCGGGCGGCGGAATATGTCGCCCAAGGCTTTACCGCGGTGAAATTCGATCCGGCCGGCCCCTACACGGTCTTCGACCCGCGCCAACCCTCGCTCGAAGCATTGGAACGTTCCGAACTCTTCGTGAAAAAAATCCGCGAAGCAGTCGGTACGAAGGCGGACATGCTGTTCGGAACCCACGGCCAGTTCACAACCGCGGGTGCGATCCGACTGGCGCGCCGGCTTGAAGCCTACGATCCCTTGTGGTTCGAGGAACCGACCCCGCCGGAAGTGCCTGAGGAAATGGCCCGCGTCGCGCGCCAGACCACAATCCCCATCGCGACCGGCGAAAGGCTGACCACAAAGTACGAATTCGCCCGCGTCCTTCAGCTTCAGGCGGCATCCATCCTGCAAATGGCGCTCGGCCGCGTCGGCGGCATCCTGGAAGCGAAGAAAATCGCGGGCATGGCCGAAACGCATTACGCGCAAATCGCACCGCATTTGTACTGCGGGCCGATCGAAGGCGCCGCGAACGTCCAATTGGCTACTTGCACGCCCAACTTCCTGATCCTCGAAGGTATTCAGACCTGGGGCGGCTTCCATGCCGACATTCTGAAAAAGCCCGTGCAATGGGAAGACGGTTACGTCATTCCCTCGACGGAGCCGGGAATCGGCGTGGAGTTGAATGAAGAGGTTGCGGAAGCACACCCCTATACGGACTCACCGCTGCATTTGGAAATGGGCGCCGATCCGGTCAATCCGGGCGAGGACATTTAGCGAATTAACATGTAAAAGGGCTGTGTCCGGCGCAACGACGCCGCGGAAACCCCCAATCCCCCAACGGTGGAGATCCAGCCATGTTCCGTTATCTCGCCCCTGCCCTGATCGGCATTACGATCCTAACCACGCCCGCATCGGCCACCGGCCTGTTCGACAAAGCAAAAGACCTGCTTCAATCGGGGACAAGCGGCAGCAGCGGCGGCGGAGCCAGCTCAATCCTCAGTTCAGCTGAAGTCTCTGATGGGCTGAAGGAAGCCCTGCGCGTCGGGGCGGAACATGTAACCGCCGACCTGGGCACGACCGACGGGTTCTTCAAAGACCCGGTCGCCTTCATTCCCCTTCCCGACAGCCTGAAAAAGGCACGCGACCTGATGAAACCTCTGGGCCTTTCTTCCCTGGGAGATGAGGTTGAACTGCGCATGAACCGCGGGGCGGAAGCGGCGATGCCGGCGGCCAAGGAAGTTCTGGTCAATGCCATCAGCAACATGACCCTGGAGGATGCCAAAGGCATTCTGAACGGGCCGGACGACGCCGCGACGCAGTATCTGCAGCGTGTCGGCGGCAGCGACATCGAAAGCCGCTTGCGCCCCATCATCGACAGCACGCTGAAGGATGTCGGCGCGATTCAGGCGTTGGACGCCATGCTGGGCAAATACAAGAACATCCCCTTCGCGCCCGATGTAACGGCCTCACTCACCGACCATGCGACGGAAGCCGCGATGGGCGGGCTGTTTCACTATATCGCCCAGGAAGAAGCGGCGATCCGTGAGAACCCGGCGAAGCGGACTACGGACCTGCTGCAAAAAGTGTTTGCGCAATAGCGCTGTTGGTGGCGGCGCAAGACCGTCCTAAACTACAGGCAAAAGCAGATAGCGGAGGAAGCCCATGTCCATTCATGCCGTCGAAGACGCGACGCGTCCGTCACAATATTCCGAAGCCGAGTGGGATGCGCGGGTCCAGCTTGCCTGCTGCTATCGGCTAATCGACCATTTCGGCCTGACCGATCTGGTCTATAACCACATCACAGTCCGCCTGCCCGACGATTCGCACGATTTCGGTAAGGAGATCTTCCTGATCAACGGGTTCGGCCTGCACTATTCCGAAATCACCGCGTCCAACCTGATCCGCGTCGACATGGACGGCGTGGCCCAGGATACGTCCGACTATCCGGTGAACGGCCCGGGTTATGTGATCCATTCCGCCATTCACGGCGCCCGTCATGACGTCGTCTGTATCATTCATACCCACAGCCTCGCGGGATGTGCGGTATCTTCCATGAAGCAGGGTTTGGTCCCCTTGGACCAGCAGTCGATGATGTTCCACAACCGGATCACCTATCACGACCTGGAAGGCATCGCGACGGATCTGGATGAGCAGTCGCGCCTGATCGAGGACCTGGGCGACAAGAACGCCATGATCCTCCGCAATCACGGCCTGCTCACCGTCGGCCGGTCGGTCGGCGAGGCGTTCCGCCGGCTCTACTATCTGGAGCGCGCGTGCAAGCTGCAGGTCCAGGCCATGCAGTCGGGCGCGGAGTTATTGATCCCTTCGGACAAGGTCGCCGAGCATACCGCGCATCAATGGGACCACGGCCTGGCCCAGCAAGGCACGGTCAATCCGATCGAGTGGCCCGCCCTGATGCGCCTGATGCAGCGCAAGGATCCGAGTTTCATGTCGTGACGGTTTGGGGTGCCTAAGTCCTGAGACTAACCGCTGGCGGCGGAGGCAAGCGCGACGTTCGGCATGATCGTCCGTTCCGAGGGGAAGGATACACGGACCGTTGTGCCGGCCCCCGGCTTACTTTTCACCACGACGTCGCCGTCATGCAGCAAGGTCAGCTTGCGGACGAGGGAGAGGCCGAGCCCCGTCCCTTCATATTCCCGCGTCAGGGAATCTTCACCGCGACTGAACGGTTCGAAGAGGCGCGGCAGGATCTTCTCGTCTATACCGACGCCGGTATCGATGACTTCCAGAACCACGCAATCGTTGTCCAGACGCCACTGTACCGTGATCGAGCCGCCCGACGGCGTGAACTTCACCGAATTGGAGAGCAGATTGATCAGGATCTGTTTCACCCGACGCCCATCGGCGTAAAGCCGTAGACCGACAGGGTCGACTTTTGTTTCGATGGTCAAATTCGCCTTTGTCGCGCGCCCGCCGACCAGCTTCAGGCAGGTGGCGTTGATGCCCTTCAAATCCAGTTCGTATTCTTCCAGGTCCATCGACCCCGCTTCGATCCTGGCGACATCGAGGATATCGTTGATCAGGTCCAACAGATGCTGGCCGGAAGCACAGATATCTTCAGCATATTCCTGATATCGGGAATCGCTGTGAGCGCCGTAGACTTCCTGCGACAGAAGGGACCCGAACCCGATGACGGCATTGAGCGGCGTCCTCAGTTCGTGGCTCATATTCGCCAGGAATTCCGACTTCGCGCGGTTTGCGTATTCCGCCTCTTCCTTTGCCCGTCGCAAGCTTTCTTCCGCCTGTTTCAGCTTGGTCACGTCAACCGTGGACCCCTTGACGCTGATCACATCGCCGGCGGCATTCAACTCCGGCTCCGCATGCTGGTGCAGCCAGCGACGGCCGCCATCCGGCGTTTGGAACCGGTGCACCAGGTCGAAAGCCAGACCGCGGCGGAGGCAATGATCCATTGCGATTTCCACGCTGAGCCTGTCTTCCTCATGCACCCGCGCCAGGAATTGATCGATGGTAATTTCCTGCCCGTGCAGGTCGCCAAACAGCGTAACGGCGGATTCCTGCCATTCCATGATCGCATCGCCCGGATAGGCGATCCAGCTGCCGACGCCGGCCATGCGATGGGCTTCCGAAAGGCGTCGTTTGCTCTCGCGAAGCTGCACTTCCGCGCGCTTGCGGTCTTCGATCTCGGTCAGGATGCCGGCGAACCGGGTCGGTTTGCCGTCGTCACCCACCATGCTTTGACCGCGCGCATGGAACCACCGGTGGCCATGACGTGCCGTCAACAACCGCAATTCCGCATTATAGGGCTGCGTCGGTTCTTCGAAATGCGCTTTCAGTCCGGCCTGATATTCGTCGCGTTGCTCCTCATGCACCAAATGCAGCAGGAACCGCCGTGCGAGTTTATCGAAATTGGGTCGGTCGAAACCCAGCATCTCGCTGAACCGGGGTGAGAAATAGACCGTGTCGTTGACCAGGTCCCAATCCCAAACGCCGGCCTGGCTGACGGCCAAGTCGTAACGGCGCTGATTGATTTGCAGTCGCTGTTGCGCCCGCATTCGGACATATTCAGCGCCGACGCGCTGGCTGACCAAACGGAAAAAGGCTTCGTCGTCCGGTGAATCCTGGACCGCCGAGCGGCTTACCGCGAAAACATGCCCGACGGGTTTGCCATTCTCATCGTAGAACACTTGCCCACGGAAACTCCGTGCCCCCAACTGGCTGACCGTCTCGGCCTCCGGAAACGCTTCGGCCAAGCCATCCGGCATGAAGCCGTAAGACTCCTCCGGGGGCCGCTGGTACAACTCCGCACAAGGGGAAGAATCTAATTTGTAGGATTTGGGAAGTTCGACGCCAACCGGACTGAACTGGGCCAACAGAACGATTTCCAAACCGTCCTTGCTCAACAGACCGATGCCCACGAATTCACAACCGAACCCGATGCATACAGCTTCAGCCGCTGTCGAGAAAAAATCGGTTCCCGAATGAGAACCGGCCAATAGGGCCAGTGCTTGTTCCCTATTACCCATACCGTACTTTGCCCCAAACAGTCAGAGACTGTCCCCCAAGATACCTACAGGCGCCAATCGAGGCACTGTTCGTGCTTTCTTCATTCTTGGCGCTTGCATCGATCACCCGATCCAATTTGGATACGGATGCTATCAACAACGCGTTGCAGACCGTTTCCCCCCGGAACACGAAATCCGAACGCACGATACGATACACTAATCTTCGGCCCGAACGATAGGGCTGTATGAGCGAAACACCAAGACAATAATGACCAAGTAACAATCGGAATTCACCGCAATGCCGCCACAAACGGACAAGTTACATCCCGAGATACCGCCTCTGAACGCCTTGCTATGTCCAGTAACACGATTTCAACAGAACTGTACTTTACTTTGGTGCACCAAGACGAAGCAGGCCGCTTTCGTCGATCCGGGCGGTGAAGTCGACCGTTTATTGGCTGCCGTCGAGGCGCAAGGCGTCACGTTGGAAAAAATCCTGATCACGCATGGACATATAGACCATGCCGGCGGGGCCGCCGAATTGTCCGAACGCGCGGGCGTTCCGATCGAAGGGCCGCACAGGGACGACGCTTTCTGGATCGATGCGATCGAAAAGGACGGACCGCAATGGGGCTTGCCCGACGCACGCTGTTTCACGCCGGACAGATGGCTCGCGGATGGCGATACGGTTACCGTCGGCGACTTGACCTTTGACGTCTATCATTGCCCCGGCCATACGCCGGGCCATGTGATCTTCTACAATGCCGCGGTGTCACTTGCTTCGGTTGGGGACGTGCTGTTCCAGGGATCCATCGGACGGACCGACTTCCCCCGTGGCGACCACGCGGCCCTGATCAAATCAATCACCACCAAGCTTTGGCCATTGGGTGACGACGTCACCTTCATACCGGGCCATGGCCCGGCCGGGACCTTTGGTCACGAACGGCAGACAAATCCTTTCGTAGGCGACCGAGCCCTGGCCCGTTAGAGAAACAAGAACCGGGCGCCCAACAGAGCGCCCGGTTCCGGTAAATCCCATGCCGTCAAGGGAGTAGGGGCCTATTCGACAGACTTCAGATACGCGATCACGTCCGCGCGTTGTTCGGGCTTGCGCAGGCCCGGAAACGCCATCTTCGTTCCTTTGACGAGGTCCTTCGGCTTTTCGAGAAACGTGTTGAGCAGTTCCTCATCCCAGGTCTTGCCTTCGCCGAACGCTTTCATCGCCTTGGAATACTTTGTGAAGCCTTCCGCGGTAGCGACCTCGCGCCCGACGATATTGTGCAGCGACGGCCCAACACCGTGCTTGCCAGCTTCCATCTTGTGGCACGCCCGGCACTTGGCAAAGACCTTCTTGCCCGCCGCTGCATCACCATCCGCCATTGCCGGTGCGCCCAGCCCAAGAACAAAGAGCGCGCCAAGCCCAGCGATCACCGTATTCTTAAATCTCATGATACCATTCCTATTGTTTCCAACCCGGTTCTCTAACTTTCCTGCGCGAATTTAACGCGCCGCCCCCCTGATTAACAGTCCTGCGACTGCGACCAAATACCGACCTTAGTGCACGCATTCCATTTTTCGATTGGCAGGTGTTAGAGGTCGTTCAGACCTTCGGGACTTGCTAGCATACGGGATCTGGTACTGGCCCATCATATCGGGTCACAACCATGTCATGCGGACAGAGCGACATGACGGCCAACCAGACGACCGCCGGCCCGACAAGCTGCTACTTACTATCCAGAGTCCAGACGCCGTCCCAATCCGGCGGCGGCGGTTCCATGCGAAGATGTTCCAATCGTTTCAAGAACATCCTGGAAACGGCATCGTCCGGCCAGATCGACAGGCATTGCTGAAAAGCAGTCTCTGCGGCGCTGAATTCCCGGGCACGGTAGGCTGCCAAGCCTGCCTCAAAGGCTTCCACGACGGATTGCATCGCCGCACGTTTTTCCGGTTGCTCATCCAGCAACGCAAGCGTCGTCAGGGGTTGGAAAATTCGCACGGGCATCTTCCGGCCCTTTACGCGCAGGGAATCGATTTCTCGGAACAGCACGCCTTCTGTCCGCCGCCAGGTTTCTTCATCGACCAGGAAATGCAGGTCGTAATTTTTGCAGGCGCCCTCCAGCCGGGACGCCAGATTCACGATATCGCCCATTACCGTGTAATTCCGGTGGGCTCGCGATCCGACCGTTCCGACCACCGCCGGTCCGGTCGCAATACCGATCCGCATGTCGATATCCAAGTCGTCCAGGCGAACGCCCAGAATTTCAGGTACCTTTTCCCGGAACTCATGAATCAGGCGGCGTTGCATCAAACCCGCCTGCACTGCATGCGTCGCCTGCACCGGTTCCTCAACGAAAGGCGCCCCCCAATATGCCATGATCGCGTCACCGATGAACTTGTCGATGACACCGTCCTCCTGCCGGATCGGTTCGGACATGGTGGAGAAATACTCATTGAGCAACCGCACCAGGACGTCCGGTGTCAGCATTTCAGACAGGCTGGTGAAACCGGCCAGGTCGGTGAAAAAGACGGTCATGGTCCGTCGATCGCCGCCCGGACGCGTCATGGCGGGGTTTCCAATCAAACCCTGTACGACACGTGCATCGACATATTTGCCGAAAGTCTCCGTGATCCGGTTCTTCGCCCGCAGGCCCGCCACCATTTCATTGAATCCATTAGCCAGCCAGGCCAACTCGTCCTTGGTGCTGGCCTTCGCCTCGATATCGAGATTACCGGTCTGAACATCGTGCATTCGATCGACGAGTTCGTGAACCGGCCGCACAATACGACGCGAAATAACCCAGGCCAGCAGAAGACCGAGCGCAGCGGCCGCCGCGGTAAGAATACCGATCAGCCAGTTCAACACGGTCTGAAGGCGCAACACCTTTTGGAGCGACTTGGTTACGTAAGCCTGGATTTCGGCACGGATCAGTTCCAGCGTGTAGTAGATTTCACGCTCTTCGCGGGAGAGGATATCGTTGAAGGCACGCGCCAGCTTCATATCGCCTTGGCGCATGCTGTCCGTCATCTTGTCCATGGCCGAATTATAGGCTTCATGGTTGCGGTCCACCGCTTCCAGGCGCGCCGTTATGGTCGCGATAACGACCTTTGATTCGCTATCGAGAACGTTTTCCTGATGGTCGTTGAGCAATGCCCTGACATGGAGAATTTCTTCTTCAATCTCATCATGGAGGGCGACTGTCTCCCGGGCCACCGCCACGGCCATATCCGGGTCGAGACTGTCTTCGATCATGTCGATACGAAGCCGCTCAACCAGAATTTCCGCTTCGAGCACGGCGGTCTCGATATCCGCGATATCATCGGCGAGAGGTTGGAAAACGAGCGCCTCGACCTGCAATTCATGCCGGACCTGTCCGACCATGACGATGGAGGCCGCCGAAACCAGAATCATCAAAACGACAAGAACCAGGGAGGCCCCGAAAATCTTCAGGCCAAGCGACATGCCGGGAACCCGTGTCGGTCGTTCCCACGTGGCGTCGTCATCCTGCGAAATACTCTGTAGCTCGGCCACGCCGTCCCCCGCCCAAATAGCGCCATGAATAGCGGGCCAAGCATCGACCCGATTTCGTTAATTAAACTTGAACGAAACCCAATGCCGGGTCAGTGCAGCCGCGGCGATTTCAGAAAGTCGTTCCTGTCCGCAGAGGGGACTTTCACCGTGACACGCGCGCCGTCGCGAACCAGCGTCAGCGGTACGGTCACCCCGGCATCGCCCAGCGACCAAATCGTCCGAAACATGTCCGCCAGATCGCCGACCGGCGATCCCGCCACTTCAAGTACAACGTCCCCCGTCTCGACGCCCGCCTTTTCCGCCGGGCCGTTGGGCGCAATTCCAGCGATGATGAGGTGGTTTTCGGCTTCCGCCGTGTAAAACCCTAGCCATGGCCGGGACTGGATGCTGACGCGGCCCTCGCCCTCTATTTCCTCAAGCAACGGTTTGGCCAAGTCGATCGGTACGATCATGTTGCCTTCGGACGGCATGCCATGCCCGCGCGCATCACCGACATAGAGCGAACCGATGCCCACCAGTTCACCCTTGGCGTTCAGCATCGCACCGCCACCCCAGAACGGGTGAGCCGGCGTCGTGAACATGGCCTCGTCGAGCACATATTCCCAGTACCCGGCGAATTCGCGCTTGGACACCACCTGCGCGGCCAAGGCATGTTCCACGCCGCCCGCGCTTGCGAACACGACCCGGTCGCCGACATGGATGGCGGAGGAGTTCCCGAGCGGCAACGGCGGGTACGGCAATTTGCCGAGCGCCTGTACCAAACCGAAACCGGTCGTAAAATCATACGCGATGGGATGGCCTTCGACCGCTGCCCCGTCCTGCCCGATTATCCAAAGTCTTTCCGCTTCGGCGACAAGGTAGCCGATCGTCAACAACAGGCCTTTGGAATTTACAAGCACCGCCGTGCCGGCCCGCTCCGTTCCAAGCGCATGCGCCGTAAACGCATCTTCCGGAATTTCCGACCGGAGCGTGAAAAGGGACGCCATAGCCACCGTCAAATCATAGTCCAGATTTTCCGGACGGGGTTGGTTGTCCTCTGCGATCGCCCAATCTTGTTCATCAGCCATTCTGCCGTGCCTTTCCCGAAACTCTTCGGTTCCGATCCGAATAACATTCTGGCACGACCGGCGCCCAAAACGCCATGGCGTATCGGTCGAAAGCGTCACTGCATTGGCGCGCCGCCCTCTTCCCGCCGCCTGGAAACGAATGCGCCGAGCTCTTCCGCCACCGCAGAATCCATCGGCGGCGGTTTGAAATCGGCCAGAACTTTCTTGTAGATCTGGTGTGCACGGGTCGTCGCATCAAGCGATCCGGCATCCTGCCATGTTTCATAATTGCGCCAGTCGGACAGGATCGGTGCATAGAACGCCGTCTCGTATCGTTCAAGAGTATGCTGTGCCGCGAAGAAATGCCCGCCCGGACCGACCTCGCGAATAGCGTCGAGACCCAATGTCGCGTCGTCGATGACAAGCGGTTCCATGAACTGCGCCATCATCTGCATGATTTCCACGTCGATGATGAACTTCTCGAAGGAAGCGCTCAGCCCACCTTCCAACCAGCCAAGACCGTGCATCACGATATTCGTATGCCCCATCACGACCGACCAGGCAGAATTCACGGATTCATAGGTTGCCTGCGCATCCGGCGCATTCGACGCATTCACGTTCGACGCCCTGAAAGGGAATTTATACCGACGGGCCAGCTGTGCGCCCAACAAGGTCGCTTTCGCGTATTCGGGCGTTCCGAATGCCGGCGATCCGGTTTTCATGTCCACGTTCGACGTGAACCCGCCATAGACTGCGGGCGCGCCCGGATTGACGATCTGCAGAAAGGCGATCCCGGCCAATGCCTCGGCATTCTGTTCCACCACGGCGCCTGGCACCGTCACCGGCGCCATTGCTCCCGCCAAGGTGAACGGCGTCACGCAAACGGGCTGATTGCGTTTCGCCATTTCGATCATTCCCCACAGCATCGGAATGTCCAATTGCAGGGGCGAGTTCGTATTGACGATGGTCCAGATGCTCGGTTCCCGCAGCAATTGTTCCTCGCTGATCCCGCGGGCGATGCGCGCCATCTCGATGACGTCCAGGATGCGATCGCGTCCAAGCGAATAGCCGAAGACGACCTTGTCGGTCAGTTCCAGCATCATCTGCATCGCTTCCAGATGCCGCATCGGCACCGGTATGTCCGTCGGTTCCACCGGATAACCGCCCGACATGTGGCAAATGTTGAAATACTGACCGAGGCGCAGGAAATTCGCGAAATCGGCCTTGTTTCCGGGCCGGCGTCCGCCGGACATGTCCATGGCGTTCGGCGGACTGGCGATGCTGGTCACATTGACCGAGTTTCCACCGATCTCGCGAGATCTTTCCGGATTGCGCGAATGCAGCGCGAAGACGGGCGGGACCGTTGCGATCGCCTGCTCTATCAAACCGCGATCGAAGCGCACACGGTCGCTATTCGGGTCCACATCCGCACCGGCCTTTTTCAATATTTCCCTTGCTTCCGGCAGCAGGAAATTCATCCCGATTTCTTCCAGCACCTGAAGCGACGCCAGATGCACCGCCTCCAGCTGATCGGCCGATACGACCTCGATCGGCGCATAAGGGTTCCGGTATGTCGAAAACGGCAGTTGCTTCAAACTGCCTGCAGGCGATGTCCGCTCCCGTGCCCTTGCCTTGCCTTCCGCCCGCGGCCGCCGTGCCATACGCACTCTCCCTTTGTCGGACTTTTCAGTCGCTCGTATTCGAATTTCGGGAATACCGGCTAGCGTCGCGGAATGCCTCCCCCAACGTCCGGTCGCATTACCGGACCACGCCTCGACCCAATCCGGCAATATGAAAAAAGATGCACCAGGGGCAAAATTTGTTTGGTCGGAATGCGACGCAAACTATCAAGCTTGTTCGGGAAACATGCTCTTCAACCCGTCTCGCGTAGCCGGCGCCACGCCGCGTTCGGTGATCAGGCCGGTCACCAACCGCGCCGGCGTCACATCAAAAGCGTAGTTCGCAGCATGCGTCGTTACCGGCGGTACCGTCACGGTCTGGATCGTGCCGTCCGCCGCAAGGCCGCGAACCTCTGTCACCTCTTCGCCCGCACGTTGTTCGATCGGAATTTCCTTCACCCCATCGTCGACCGTCCAATCGATGGTCGTGGACGGAAGCGCGACGTAGAACGGCACGCCATTGTCGTGTGCCGCCAAGGCTTTCAGATAGGTGCCGATCTTGTTGCAGACATCGCCGGACGCGGTCGTCCTATCCGTTCCGACGATACACATATCCACCATTCCGTGCTGCATAAGATGCCCGCCGGTATTGTCGGTGATAAGCGAATGGTCGATGCCTGAACGGCCCAGTTCCCAAGCCGTCAGCGCGGCCCCCTGATTGCGGGGCCGGGTTTCGTCGACCCAAACGTGAACAGGAATCTGGTCGATTTTCGCCAGATAGATGGGGGCCGTCGCCGTTCCCAGGCCGCAGGTCGCAAGCGCGCCTGCATTGCAGTGGGTCAGGATGTTGACCGGCCCGTTGCCGCCCTTTTTCCGATAAATTTCCCGGATCAGTTTCAATCCGTGTTCGCCGATGCCGAAACAGATCGAATTGTCTTCCAGCACCACATGGGCAGCCCTGTCATAGGCTGCCGCTTCGCGGTCCGCCTCGGGACAATCCTTCAGCACGGCCTTCATGTCATCCAATGCCCAGCGCAGGTTTACAGCCGTGGGACGGGTTTCCAGCAGCCGGTCATAGGCGTCCTGCAAGTTGGCGTCGCTCGGATCCTGGCGCATCGCCAACGCCATGCCATAGGCCGCGGTGGCGCCGATCAAAGGGGCGCCACGAACCAGCATATCGCGGATCGCCACCGCCGCTTCCGCCATTGTGGTCAAGCGCACGGTCTTGAATTCGTGGGGAAGCAGTGTTTGGTCCAAAATATCAACGGACCATCCATCCGCGGACAGATGTATAGTCGAAAATCCCATGTCCGATTGTGTCGGTGCGGCAGTCATGACGTCCCCTTGTAAAAAAACGTAAAAAACAAACCAGTCCCTCCCGACTGCGATCATGCAGCCGGGGTGCGCTGTTTTGTTGCGCCCGCAACAGTCTTGCCTCTTCTTCATGTTTCGGCCAAAGCCTATACCTGTATCGGGCCGTATTCTATAGGAGCCGTTCGACTTGCCGAGGCCGTCCCAATATCGCGATTTCCGCTATGAAGACTTCATACCGGCGAAAGTACAGTCTCTTTCGGCCGCGATAACGCAATTGGTAAGCAAGGAACTGGAAGCCCTTCATTCGCTCACCTTGAACGAATGGCGGATATTGGCCCATATCGCAGCCGTGGAGGGCGCCACGGCGCAATCGGTGGCGGATACCAGCGGCGTCGACAAAGGTTGGGTCAGCCGATCGTTGAACGCCTTATTGGAAAGAGGGTTGGTGGTTCGCAGCACGGACCGCAACGACCGCAGGAAACGTCCCCTTGAACTGACCGATAACGGTGTCGCCACGTTCGAGAAAGCAGCCAGCGACATCCGTTCACTCCAGAACCGCCTGCTCGATGCCTTTTCGGCGGAAGATCACGAAGCGTTCGTGCGATTGATGACACGCCTGCAACGCACCGCGGAAACGATGCGCACCGAAGGGTAAGACGAAGCAACCGGGAGCCGGCAGGTCGCCATGGCACTCCATTTGCCACGGTGTTAGCGCAAAGCTGCCGCCGTCGCCAAAGCCATCGGCATCCTCTCCCAGATCATGGTCGCTACATGGGTCGGCATGGTCCGAACCGGAAGTGTTTTCTTTTTGTTCCATAAAAAATCGGAATTACAGTCAACACACCCTCCAAACCAGAACAAAAAGAGATCAAACAAAACCGGCTGAAAGCCGCAGAATTCCCGGGTTTTTCCACTGCTTTCCATTGACTAGACACAATTTCCCATGATATCCCATCAATACCCAAATCACACCACTCTGGGGGCAGGTGCGACCGGTTTGGGCACGGCGCGGCGGCGCCGGCCGTATTTGCCAAGAGCAAATCGACCTTCGTCGTCAGCCGGCGGACACGGAGTTTTATCGGATCCCGGCCAAGGGCCGGCCCCAGAAATATCCGCCGTATTTCGTTCTTTTGGTTTTCTTGGATTCAGGGGTGACGCGGAAAATGCCGCTGTTCACAGGGACATACGAGAACAAGGTCGACAGCAAGGGGAGAGTCTCTTTGCCGGCGCCGTTCCGTGACCGCCTGTCCCAAGCCGCCGGAGGGGCGGGTTCCGAACGGTCTTTCTATATCTTCCCGTCCCCGAACTCCCCGGGCCTTGAGGCCGCGGATGAGAGTTTCATGGACATGGTCGCCGAAAGTATCGAAGCGCAGGCGGAGCTGTTCTCGGAGGAAGAGGAGGCATTGAGCCAAATCGTCGCCGACGCTCTGCCCGTCTCCTATGACAGTACCGGCCGCTTCATCCTGCCGCCCCGCTTCCAGTCCCACGCCGATATCGGCGGAAAGGCGCTGTTCGTGGGTAAGTCCAAACGCTTTCAAATCTGGGACCCCTCAACCTATGAAAGCTATGCCAACAAGGCGCGCGAACGCGCCAAGGGACTTACCCTGAAATTGCGCTCGGGACAGGGAGGCGGGGCGTGACCGATCAACATATCCCCGTCCTGCTGAACGAAATGGTGGAAGCGCTCGCCCCGCGCGACGGGGGCATTTACCTGGACGGCACTTTCGGCCGCGGCGGATACAGCCGCGCAATCCTTCAGGCGGCTGATTGCCGGGTCTGGGCCATCGACCGGGACCCCAGCGCGATCGAGCAAGGCCAGGCGGTGGAAGCCGAATTTCCGGGCCGCTTCACGATCCTATGCGGCAAATTCGCCGATATGGAAGAGCTGCTTGCAGGCGCCGGCGTCGACAGTCTGGACGGCGTCGTCCTTGATATCGGCGTATCCTCCCCGCAGATCGACACGGCCGAGCGCGGCTTTTCTTTCCGCCTTCCCGGCCCATTGGACATGCGGATGGGCAATGAAGGCCCGACGGCCGCGGATATCGTGAACGGCTGGGGCGAAGAGGAATTGGCCCGGCTGATCCGCGATTTCGGCGAGGAACACCGGGCGCGCCAGGTTGCGCGCGCCATTGTCCGCGCCCGAGAGGTTGAGCCGATCACCACGACGACGCAATTGGCCGATATCGTCCGGTCCGTCGTCCGAAAGGCAAAAGACGGCCTGGACCCCGCGACCCGGACATTCCAGGCATTGCGCATTCAGGTGAATGACGAGCTGGGGCAATTGGACCGCGCCCTGGCCGCCGCCGAGCGGCTTTTGCGGCCGGATGGCCGCCTAGTCGTCGTCGCCTTCCACAGTTTGGAAGACAAGCGGGTGAAAGCGTTCTTGAGCGCGCGTTCCGGCGCGAAAGGCATCTCGCGGCACCTTCCCGGCCCGGCGCCCGATGCTCTCAAGTCCACCTTTGCGCTGGCGAAGCGCGGCACGATCAAGCCGAGTGACTCTGAAATCCGCGCCAATCCACGCTGCCGGTCTTCCCGCCTGCGGGTTGCGGTGCGAACGGATGCACCGGCCTGGCCCGCGGAACGTGCGGATAACGGCAGAGGGAGGCGGGCATGAAAATCACCGCCGCCCTCGTCTGGGTCACTCTTTGCGTCGCCAGCGGCTTCGCCCTGTTCAGCATCGCCTTCGCGGTGGAGGACCTGGAGTCGGAACTGGCCGTCATCAACAGCAATATCGAGCGCGAACGGGAAGCCCAGCACGTGCTTGAGGCGGAGTGGACCTATCTGAACCGGCCCGATCGGATCGAAGATTTGGCGCGCCAATTGTTGCCGCAACTGGCCCCGCCGACCATCGAGCAGCTTGTCGCGATGGAAGACATTCCCTTCCCGTCCGAAATTCCGCCTTCCGCGGCGCTGGACATACCCCTCACCGAAACGACCGGCCTGACAACGCAAGGCGCAGGTTCGCCAGCCGTCATCGCACCCCGCCGGAGCAATTTGAGCGCCGGCGTGATGAGCTTGGGAGGACAAGAATGATCCTTCGTGCCACGAAAAACGACGAGACAGGCGTGGAAGAACACCCCGCCCGTCAGATTGGAACACCCGAGACGCGGGTAGAACCCCGGTTGACCAAGAAAGATCGGTCGCCCCCCGATGAGCCGCAGGCCCAGGCCCCGCGGAGAAAACTGATTATCGAGCGCCGCGAACCGGAACCGGCCGCGCGCTCGGCAACCCATGGCGAGAAAAAACCCGAGCGCGCCCGCACGGAGCGCAAAGGATTTTCAGTGCGGGCCAAGATTGCGCCGCCCCGGTCAAAATCCGCCCCGACGGAGCGGAAGACGCCGGTCACCCCGGATAGCCGCCGCCCTTCATTCGGTAAGGACGGCACGCAACGCGACGGCGTCTTCCGGTCCGCAATGGAAACCGGCCGCACCCGTCTTTTGATTACCGGCACCGTCATCACCCTGGCCTTTGCGGTGATCGGGGCACGCCTGGTGGACGTCACCGCCATGCGTGCCCCGACGGAACCGATTGCCAAGGTCGCGGCGACCGCCCCGGCGCCGAAAAGCGAACGGGCGGGCATCGTCGACCGGAACGGCGTCCTATTGGCGACGAACCTGTCCACCGTCTCGCTGGTCGCGGACCCGAAATACGTCCAGAACCCGCGGGAAACGGCCTATAAGCTGGCCGCGGTGCTGCCCACGCTGGACCCGAAGGCGACCGAGGACAAACTGCGCAAGAAGTCCCGCTTCGTACCGTTGATGCGGACTCTGACGCCGCAACAGCAATACGACGTCAACGCACTCGGCCTGCCGGGCATCGATTTTGACCGGAAGCAGACGCGGATCTATCCGCACGGCCCGTTATTCGGTCACATTCTTGGGCAGACTGACACGGACAATAACGGCATTGCCGGACTGGAATTGCGTTTCGACACGGACCTGCAGGAGGGCACGGAGCCCCTGCAGTTGTCACTCGACGTGCGCGTTCAGCACATGTTGCGGGAAGAACTGGGCGCCGCTATCTCCAAGTTCAGCGCCGTCGGCGGCGCTGCGATTGTCATGGACGTCCATAACGGGGAAGTGCTGGGCATGGTTTCCTTGCCTGACTTCGACCCGAACGAGCCCATCTCGTTGAGCGACGAATCCCTGTTCAACCGGGCGACCAAGGGCGTCTATGAACTCGGTTCCACCTTCAAGATCTTCAACACGGCGCTGGGGCTGGAATCCGGTTCCGTTTCGCTGGCCAGCAGCTATGACGCAACCAAACCGATCCGCGTCGGCCGGTTCAGCATTACCGACTATCATGCCAAGAACCGCTGGCTCTCGGTGCCCGAAATCTTCATCTATTCCTCCAATATCGGGTCCGCCAAAATGGCCCTGGACGTCGGTGGGCCGGAGCAGAAGCGCTTCTTCGACAAGCTTGGTTTCCTGAAGCCGCTCGACGTCGAAGTGCCCGAGGTCGGTTTCCCGCAAAGCCCCGATGTCTGGCGCCCGGTAAACACGATGACGATTTCCTTCGGGCACGGCCTTGCGGTCAGCCCGCTGCATCTGACAACCGGTGTTTCCGCAATGATCAATGGCGGGACCCTGTACCGTCCGACCGTTTTGAAGGCGGCCGAAGCGCCGCATGGCAAGCGCGTCATCTCGGAAAAGACCAGCAATGCGATCCGCGCCCTGATGCATTTGAACGGTATCGAAGGGTCGGGCAAGAACGCGCAGGCGGAAGGCTATGTCGTCGGCGGCAAGACCGGCACCGCGGAAAAGGCGGCGTCGGGCGGGTATCGCGGCAAGTCGTTGATTTCCAGCTTCGTCGGGGCCTTCCCGATGCATGCGCCGCGTTACACAATCTATGTTGTTCTGGACGAGCCGCACGGCACGAAAGAAACCTACGGCTATGCCACCGGCGGCTGGGTCGCGGCCCCTGTGGTGGGCAATATCGTGCGGCGCCTTGCGCCGATGATGGGCATCAAACCGACCGACGCGGACGCGCCCGAAGTTCGCCAACACTTCGCCATTCTGCCGCCACAAATGGGTGCCACTTTGGCCTCCCTCAGACAATAGAGGGAGCGATAGATGAACGGCGAAGGCGTCCTGCCCAATGTTCCAATCACCGGCCTGACGGCAGACAGCCGCAAGGTAAAACCCGGTTACCTGTTCGCGGCCATCCCGGGCCTTGCCCTGGACGGCCGGAACTTCATTTCCGACGCCATAAAAAAAGGCGCAGCGGCCATCCTGACAACGCCCGACGTCACGTCGGACAGCCCGTTGCTCGGCCCGAAAGGGAAGTCTGCCGTAACCTTGGTCCATGACGCCAATCCACGGCGGCGTCTGGCCAAGATGGCGGCCGCCTATTTCTCGCCGCAGCCGGAAGTCATGGTCGCGGTCACCGGTACGAACGGGAAGACCTCGGTCGCCAACTTCACCCGTCAACTCTGGCAGGCAATCGGCAGTGAGGCAGGTGCAATTGGAACGCTGGGTGTCAGAGCCGAAGGGTTCGACACCGATCACGGGCTGACCACACCGGACCCGGTTGATCTGCACAGCCTGCTCGGCGCCATGAAGCAGGCGGGGATCGACCACGTCGCCATGGAAGCATCGAGTCACGGCCTGGACCAATACCGCCTGGACGGCGCTCGCTTTTCAGCCGCCGCCTTCACCAATCTCAGCCGCGATCATCTGGACTACCACCACAACATGGATGCCTATCGCGCATCCAAAATGCGTCTGTTCGAGGAATTGCTGGCGCCGGGCGGTGTCGCCGTCGTGAATTCGGCTTCGGCGGAGCATGACCGCATCGCGAATATCGCGGCCGAACGCAAACAGCGCCTGTATTCCTACGGACTTCGAAACGGCCAGATCCGTTGCGTGAAGATGGAGCCGCGGGCCAACGGTTTCGATCTGGAGATCGACGTTTTCGGGGAGAGGCTGGCGATCGACTTCCCCCTTCCCGGCGCGTTTCAGGTCGAGAATGCCCTTGCCGCCTTGGGTCTCGTGCTTGCAACGGGTTCGGACCTGCGCCACGCAGCGCCCAACCTTGCGCGTCTGACCGGTGTGCGTGGGCGGATGGAACGCGCCGCCGTTCTTCCGAACGGGGCGGCGATCTATGTCGACTATTCCCACACGCCGGATTCTATTGCGACCGTCTTGAAAGCGCTGCGCAGCCATGTCGGTAATCGGCTTCACATCGTCTTCGGCTGCGGCGGGGACCGAGACCCGGGCAAGCGGATATTGATGGGGCAGGCCGCCGCGCAACATGCCGATCAAGTCACTGTGACGGACGACAATCCGCGCAGCGAAGACCCTGCCGAAATCCGCATCCAGGCCATGGAAGGATGCCCCGGCGCCGCCAATATCGGCGACCGGCGGGAAGCCATCTTCGCCGCCATGCGGGCGCTTGAACCCGGGGACGTGCTTTGCGTGGCGGGCAAAGGCCATGAACAAGGTCAAACCATCGCCGGCCGCGTCATCCCCTTCGACGACGCGAGTGTCGTGCGCGAATGCGCCGAAGAACTGGCCGGGAGTGCGGAAACGACATGACCGCACTGTGGACAGAAAAAACGGTTGAGGCGGCGACGAACGGACGTTCGACGGCGCCATTTTCCGCGTCCGGCGTTCAGATTGACAGCCGCGCAATCCAGCCCGGCGATCTTTTCATCGCCATCCGAGGACGGAACCAGGACGGTCACGTCTATATCGACGATGCAGCCGAAGCCGGCGCGGCGGCCGCGGTCGTCGCAAAGGATTGGGCGGACCGGAATGCCGAACGCGCGGCCCTGACGCCGCTTCACGTGGTCGCCGACACTTACGAAGCCTTGTACGATCTAGCCCGCGGCGCGCGGGCCCGGACAGGTGCCAAAATTGCGGCTGTGACGGGCAGCATGGGAAAGACCGGCACCAAGGACGGGCTGGCCACGGCACTGGCCGTCGACGGCCCCGTCCACGCGACATCCGGCAACCAGAATAACATGTACGGGCTGCCTCTTACGCTCGCCCGCCTCCCTGAGGACGCGGCATTCGGGGTTTTTGAGATCGGTATGGACCATGCCGGCGAAATCGAACCGTTGAGCGCGTTGCTCCGGCCTCACCTCGTCATCATTACCACTGTCGCCCCCGTCCATCTGGAATTCTTCGATTCCGTCGAAGGTATCGCCGATGCGAAGGCCGAGATCTTCGCGGGCCTGCCGTCGGACGGCGTCGCCGTCCTGCCGCGCGACAACGAACATTTTCCGAGGCTCGCGGCCAAAGCAGCCGAACGCGGCATCGAAAACATCATTACCTTCGGGTCCCATGCTGAAGCCGATTTTCGGTTGATCGACGCCATGACGACCGCGTCGGGCACCGAAATCTTGGCGTCGATCTTCGGCGAACGGTTCCAATATCGCCACGGCGTCCCCGGCATTCAGTGGGCGACGAACAGTCTGGCGATCCTCGCCGCCGTGCATGGCCTTGGCGGAGACTACCGCCGTGCAAGCGATACGTTCATGAGCATGCAAGCCGGTGCCGGCCGTGGAAAACAATCCGTCATCGCTTTGCCCGCGGGCGGCACCGCAACATTGATCGACGAAAGCTACAACGCCAATCCCGACGCGGTTCGCGCTGCGCTGGCCGTCCTCGACATGGCCGCCGGCACGGCCGGTGGTCGCCGCTTCGCAGTACTTGGAGACATGCGTGAATTGGGCCCGAACGCGCCCGAGATGCATGCGGAACTGGCCGACGCGGTGATCTCCCACAAAGTGGACCGCCTGTTCTGCTGCGGCCCGCATATGGCGCATCTGGCCCAAGCGCTGGAAGGCCGTGTCGACACATTGCACTCCGAGAAAAGCACCGGCCTCATCCAAGCCCTGACAGACGCTGTCGGTCCCGGTGACGTGGTCATGGTGAAAGGCTCTCTTGGTACGAACATGAAGCCGATCGTCGAGGCGATGCTCGACCTCGACGCCGCGGCTCGGGAATAAGGGGAGCGCACGGAATGTTATACGCCCTTCTCGCGCCCCTGGCGGACGAGTATCAGGTCTTCAACCTTTTCCGGTATCTGACTTTCCGAACCGGCGGCGCCATGATGACCGCCCTGGTGATCAGCTTCCTGTTGGGCCCGACGGTCATCAACTGGCTGCGGCAACAGCAGCGCGGCGCGAGCAATATCCGGGAAGACGTGCCGGAACAGCATTTGGCCAAGGCTGGCACGCCGACCATGGGCGGCTTCCTGATCCTGATCGCGCTGATCTGCAGCACCCTGCTTTGGATGGATCTGAAGAACGCCTATATCTGGATCGTGCTGCTGGTGACGGCGGGTTTCGGAATGATCGGCTTCGCCGACGATTTCCTGAAACTGACCAAGCGAAATTCAAAGGGGCTTTCGGGCAAATTGAAGCTGGTCGGGCAGGTCGCTTTCAGCTTGGCGGCGGCCTATTGGTTCGCGGCCGTGACGCCGGATTCGCTTTCCTCCAGCCTCGCCCTTCCCTTCCTGAAGGACGTGTTGCTGAACCTGGGTTGGTTCTTCCTGCCTTTCGCAGTTTTCGTCATCGTCGGTGCGTCCAATGCGGTCAACCTGACGGACGGATTGGACGGCTTGGCCATCGTGCCGGTGATGATTGCCGCCGGCTGTTTCGGGTTCATTTCCTATCTGGTCGGAAACGCCATCTATTCGGACTATCTGCAGCTCCATTTCGTCGCGGGTTCAGGTGAACTGGCGGTCTTCTGCGGTGCGATCGTCGGCGCCGCTTTGGGTTTCCTGTGGTTCAACGCGCCGCCAGCCATGGTTTTCATGGGCGATACGGGCTCGCTGTCGCTCGGCGGGGCGCTCGGGGCGATCAGCATCGTCACGAAGCACGAAATCGTGCTGGCGATCATCGGTGGGCTTTTCGTGTTGGAAACCGTTTCGGTCATCGTCCAAGTGACCAGTTTCAAGCTGACGGGAAAGCGCGTCTTCGCGATGGCCCCGTTGCACCACCATTTCGAAAAGAAAGGGTGGGCCGAGCCCACCATCGTCATCCGGTTTTGGATCATTGCAATGATCCTGGCGATGATCGGCCTGTCGACGCTGAAACTTCGGTAAGCGGTTTGGTTTGTTTTTCGTCGGCAATTTTTCTGCCGGTCGAGTTAAGGGTTTTGAAAAGTGAGTGTCGTGGTGACCATGTACAAGGACAACACCGTCGCGGTTGTCGGGCTCGGAAAATCGGGCCTGTCGGCGGCGCGCGCGCTGAAAGAAGGCGGTGCGGATGTCCTGGTATGGGATGACCGCCCGGGCGCACGCGACGATGCGGAGAAGGCCGGTTACCGGCTGGCTGCGCCGGACGCCTATGACTGGTCGGGCAACGCCCCCGCGGCACTGGTCTTGAGCCCCGGCATTCCGCTGACCCATCCGCGGCCGCATCCCGCGGCGACCGCGGCCGGCACCCATGGCATTCCGGTTCTTGGCGATGTCGAACTGCTCTACCGCGCCTGCCCGCAGGCCCGCTATATCGGCATCACCGGCACCAATGGGAAATCGACCACCACCGCCCTGATCGGTCATGTCCTGTCTTCCGCAGGACGCTCGGTCGAAGTCGGTGGGAACTTGGGCACGCCGGCACTGGATCTGGCGCCCTTGGACGCCGACGGGATCTATGTGCTGGAAATGTCGTCCTACCAATTGGACCTGACACATTCCGTCGCCTTCGACAGCGCTATCCTTCTGAACGTCACCGCGGACCATCTTGATCGTCACGGCGGCATGGACGGCTATATCGCCGCGAAGAAACGCATATTCCGCAATCAGGGTCATGGAGCCGCCGCCATCGTCGGCGTCGACGACGACCATTGCAAAGCGGTGGCGACGGCCCTGGAGGAGGACGGACACACGGTGATCCGCCTATCCGTTACGCATCAAGTAACGAACGGCGTCTATATCGCTGACGGGAAGCTGATCGATGCGATGGCGGGCGAGCCGGTCGAGGTCCTCGACCTAGACGACGCGCCAGCCCTGCCCGGTTTGCACAACGCTCAGAACATCGCCGCCGCCTATGCCGCGACACGCCGTGAGGGCCTCACCCCGGCGGAAATCCGCGACGGCATCCTTTCCTTCCCCGGCCTTGCCCATCGGCTGGAAACCGTGGTGGTCGAGGATGGCATCCGTTTCGTCAACGACAGCAAGGCGACGAATGCGGAAGCGACGGCCCGGGCGCTTGCAAGCTTCGAACGAATCTACTGGATTGCGGGCGGTCGGGAGAAAGAGGGCGGCTATGACGTCCTCCGCCCCTATCTGCCGGCTGTTCGAAAAGCATTTCTTATCGGCGAAGCGGCCGAAAGCATGGCCGCGGCGCTTTCAAAATCATTAGAGGTCGAGATTTGCGGCACGCTGCAGCGTGCCGTGGAACAGGCTACAGCCCTGGCAATGGCGGAAGGGGTGCGCGGGTCGGCGGTATTGCTGTCGCCAGCCTGCGCCTCCTTCGACCAATTCCCGAATTTCGAGATCAGAGGCGCCGCTTTCACCGAAGCGGTGGCCGCCACTCTTCGCCACCGGAGGGAGCATCGGTCATGATGCATTTCGCCCGTAACGACACATCCATTCTGGGTAACTGGTGGTGGACCGTGGACCGGTGGCTGCTTGGGGCGGTCGTTCTGCTGGGGGCACTCGGCCTTTTGCTGACAACGACGGCCAGCCCGCCCGTGGCGGAACGGATCAATGTCGACTCCTTCCACTTCGTGAAGAAGCAGGCGATCATGTTGGCCCCTGCCCTGTTCACCATCATCGGTGTTTCCCTGCTGAACTTGAAGCAGATCCGACGCCTTGCGCTGGTGGTCTTCGTGGGCGCGCTGGTGTTGATGGTCGCGGCCATCCTGTTCGGGACCGAAATCAAGGGAGCCACTCGGTGGATTTCCCTCGGCGGATTGACCATCCAGCCTTCGGAATTCGCCAAACCGGCCTTTGCCGTCCTGGCGGGATGGATACTGGCCGCCCGTCGCATGGGCGAGGACGTGCCCGGCTATGCGATTTCAGCGGCGCTTTGCGTGCTGGTGGTCGGTCTGCTGGCGTTGCAGCCGGATATCGGCCAGGCCTTCGTCGTGTGCTCCATCTGGTTCACCCAGTTGTTCATCGCCGGCCTGTCGATGAGCTTCGTGATTTTCGCTGTGCTGGGGGGCCTCGCGGCCCTTGTCGCCGCCTATTACGTCTTCCCGCATGTCGCGACCCGGATCGACCGCTTCCTCGATCCCCAGGCGCATGACAGTTATCAAATCGACAAGGCGATGGAAGCCTTTCAGTCCGGCGGCATCATGGGCCGAGGCCCCGGCGAGGGGATCGTGAAACAGAGCCTGCCCGACGGCCACGCCGATTTCATCTTCGCGGTCGCGGGTGAGGAATTCGGCTTGTTCGCCTGCATGTTCATCGTGGCTATTTTCGTATTCGTCGTGGTCCGCGGCCTCTCCCGGCTGCTGCAGGACAACGACATGTTCGTCGTACTCGCCGCGACCGGCCTGATCGTGCAATTCGCGCTGCAAGCGCTGGTCAACATGGCCTCGACCTTGAGTCTCATCCCCACCAAGGGGATGACATTGCCGTTCATTTCCTATGGCGGTTCCAGCCTGCTCGCCCTGGCGCTGGGCATGGGCATGCTTCTGGCGCTGACCCGCCGCCGACCGGAGATCGCGTCATGGCGGGATTGAGCGCAGCCGAAACCGACAACGGCCTGATCGCCTTGGCCACCGGCGGCACGGGCGGGCATGTCTTCCCGGCCGAGGCTTTGGCCCGGGAATTGGAATCGCGCGGCTATCGCCTTGCCTTGATCACCGACCGCCGCGGCGACGCGTTCGGCGGAACCCTGGACAGGATCGATCTGCATACGATTTCCGCCGCCGCGGTAAGCGGACGCGGCATCCTCGGGAAAGTTGCGGCCGCGTTCAGCCTTGCCCTCGGCTATATTCAGGCCAGCAGCCTCTTGAAACAGCTGCGCCCCTTGGCGGTAGTCGGGTTCGGGGGATACCCCTCGGTCCCAACCATGCTTGCCGCCAGCCGGAACCGCCGGATCAAATCGGCGATCCATGAACAGAACGCCGTCTTGGGGCGGGCAAACCGCCTGTTGGCCCCGCGCATGGACCGGATCGCGACATCCTTTGCCGAAACCAGCGGCTTGCGGCAGTCGGACCGGAACAAGGCCGTCTGGACCGGAAATCCCGTTCGGCCCGACATCATGCAATTGGCCGATACACCCTATTCGCCGCCACGCAAGGACGATCCCTTCCAGTTGCTCGTCGTCGGCGGCAGCCAAGGGGCGCGCATATTCGGTGAAGTCATCCCCGCCGCGATCGCATTGCTGCGCGAAGATCAACGCAATCGCCTGCGCATCGTGCAGCAGGCGCGCGAACCGCAAGTTCAGGATGTCTCGCAGCACTATCGGCGGATCGGCATCGAGGCTGAAGTCCGCAGCTTCTTCGGCGACATGCCGCAGCAATTGACCAAGGCGCATCTGGTGATCAGCCGCGCCGGCGCATCGACCATCGCGGAACTGACAACCACCGGCAGACCGTCCGTCCTGGTGCCGTACCGATATGCGATCGATGATCATCAAACCGAAAACGCGGCGCGGATCTGCGATTCAGCCGGCGCCTGGATGATGCCGGAAGCGGACATGAATGCAGAGGTCCTGGCCCAGCGCCTGGGCGATTTGATGGATCAGCCGCACACACTTGCCAGCGCGGCCGCCGCGGCGCGGCGCGTCGGCACGCCTGAGGCGACGCGCAAGCTTGCCGATATTGTCGTCGACCTGGTCGGTGGGTCCGTGACCGCGCCCAATACCCAGAAAAACGAAGAAGCCCGGGAGGCCCTCGCCTGATGCAAGTACCCCTTTCCATCGGCCCGTTGCATTTTGTCGGTATCGGCGGGATCGGCATGTCCGGCATCGCCGAGGTCATGAAGAATTTGGGCTATACGGTCGGCGGGTCGGACATTGCGGAAACCGCCAATGTTAAGCGTCTGCGTGAGCTTGGTATTCCCGTCACGGTGGGTCATGCGGCTGAGAACGTCAAAGACGCCTCGGTCGTCGTCGTCAGTTCCGCAATCCGCCCGGACAATCCGGAGCTGCTTGCCGCGCGGGAACGTCTGGTTCCCGTCGTTCGGCGCGCGGAAATGCTGGCGGAACTGATGCGGCTGAAATGGTCCGTCGCCGTCGGCGGCACCCACGGCAAAACGACGACGACATCCCTGATCGCGGCGCTGTTGGACGGGGGCGATTTGGATCCGACCGTGATCAATGGCGGCATCATCAACGCCTACGGCACCAATGCCCGCCTGGGACAAGGCGATTGGATGGTGGTCGAAGCGGATGAGTCCGACGGTTCCTTCACCAAACTGCCGGCAACCATCGCCGTCGTGACGAATATCGACCCGGAGCATATGGAGCATTACGGCTCGTTCGAGAAACTGCGGGAAGCCTTCAGGACCTTCGTCCAGAACATCCCGTTCTACGGTTTCGCCGTGATGTGCATCGATCATCCGGAAGTACAGGCCATGATCGGCAAGATCGAGGACCGGCGCGTCATTACCTATGGCTTCAACCCGCAAGCGGAAATCCGCGCGTCGAACGCGACCGCGTCGCCGGGGGGCTATACTTTCGACATCACCGTCGCGCTGCGCGGAGAGGAGCCCTGGACGATCGAAGGCCTGCATCTGCCGATGTATGGCGAGCATAACGTCCAGAACGCCCTCGCCGCGATCGCCGTGGCCCTGGAAATGGGCATTGAGGTCGACGACATCCGCAATGCGCTGGCGCGTTTTTCCGGCGTGAAACGGCGTTTCACGAAGACCGGCGAGGCAGGCGGCGTGACCGTCATCGACGATTACGGCCACCATCCGGTCGAAATCACCGCCGTTTTGAAGGCGGCCCGGGACGCCACGCGGCGGAACGTAATCGCCGTGGTTCAACCGCATCGTTACACGCGCCTGCGGGATCTGTTCGAAGAATTCTGCGCCTGCTTCAACGACGCGGACAAGGTCATCATCGCACCGGTCTACGCGGCTGGCGAAGAACCGATGGAAGGCGTCGACCGCGATGCCCTTGCGCAGGGGCTGAGGACGCGCGGGCACCGTGGTGTGGTGACCATTGACGGTCAGGACGATCTTGCAGAAGCGGTCGCGGATGTGGCCCGGGACGGCGATCTCGTCGTCTGTTTGGGGGCCGGCACGATCACGAATTGGGCGCAGGCCCTGCCGGACGAATTGAAAGCACGTTTTGGCAAGGGCCGCGTCGGAAAATAGACATGATGAGCAACGCCGCGACCACATCCGACACACATTTCGACCTGCCGCCGGTCCGCGGCCGCGTCACGTATGACGCGCCGTTGTCGAAAGTCACCTGGTTCCGCGTCGGCGGGCCGGCAGATGTGGTTTTTCGCCCCGAGGACCGGGAGGACTTGAGCACGTTCCTCGCCTCCCTGCCGGAAGATGTCGACGTAATGGTCATCGGGATCGGTTCGAACCTGCTGGTGCGCGACGGCGGCGTGCGCGGCGTGGTGATCAGGCTGTTGGGCCCGTTTGCCGGAATCGAGGTCGAGGGCGAGACCGTTCGCGCGGGCGCCGGTGCGCTGGATCAGAACGTCGCCAAGGTGGCGGCCCGGCACGGATTGACCGGTCTTGAATTCCTCAGCGGTATCCCCGGATCGATCGGTGGGGCCCTGCGCATGAATGCGGGCGCCTATGGGGCAGAGACGAAAGACGTCCTGATCAGCGCCACGGCTGTCGACCGCAAGGGAAAGGTCCACGAAGTGACCGCCGCGGATATGGGATTCAGCTACCGCAAATCGTCGGTTCCCGCCGATTGGATTTTTACGGAAGCCGTTTTTCGCGCGACCCCCGGGAACCGCGACGAGATTGAGGCAAAAATGGCCGAAATCGCCGAAAAACGGGCCGGCAGCCAGCCGATCAGAAGCCGCACGGGCGGGTCCACATTCAAGAATCCGGGTGCCTTGGACCCGAATGGACCCAAGGCCTGGAAGCTTATCGACTCGGTTGGTGGACGAGGATTGACGATTGGCGGCGCCCAAGTAAGCAATCAGCACTGTAATTTCTTAATAAATACTGGCGAAGCAACCGCAGAAGATTTAGAAAGACTAGGGGAAGTGTTACGTGCAAAAGTTAAAGAGAAAACTGGTATAGATCTTGAGTGGGAAATAAAACGCGTAGGCGAGACAAAAGATGAGTAAGGAAAACACACCCCAGCGCAGCAAAAAGCGGGTAGCCGTCCTATTGGGCGGCTGGTCGGCTGAGCGTGAGGTGTCCTTGGTCTCCGGCCGGGATTGCGCCGACGCACTCGAGAAGGCGGGCTACGAGGTTACGCGGATTGACGTGACGCGGGACCTGAAGGCGTTGATCGATGCCCTGACCCCCGCGCCTGACGCCGTTTTCAACGCATTGCACGGCCGTGGCGGCGAAGACGGGACGATTCAAGCCGTGCTCGACATCATGGGTATCCCCTACACGCATTCCGGCATGCGCAGTTCCGCGATCGCGATGGACAAGCCGACAGCGATTGCGACCTTCCGGGCCGCCGGGCTTCCCTGCCCGAAAGGCGTCGTTGTGGCGGAGGAGGAACTGGGGAAAGACGACCCGCTGCCCCGCCCCTATGTGGTGAAACCCACCCATGAAGGATCCAGCGTCGGCGTCTACATCGTCATGCCGGGCGACAACGGACCGGATTATTCCGGATGGCATTTCGGCGACGCCCTGGTCGAGGAATATGTGGCCGGACGGGAGCTCACTGTAACGGTCATGGGCGACAAGCCGCTCTGCGTGACCGAATTGCGCCCCAATGACGGCTTCTATGACTACGAAGCGAAATATACCGAAGGCAAGACCGTGCATATCTGCCCGGCGGATATCCCGGAAGACATTGCGGAGCAGTGCAAGGACTACGCCCTGCGTGCCCATAAGGCGTTGGGATGCCGCGGTGTCACGCGGTCCGATTTCCGGTGGGATGACAGCGCCCATAATGGGTCGCGCCTGTTCCTTCTGGAAGTGAACACCCAGCCCGGCATGGCGCCGTTGAGCCTTGCCCCTGAACAAGCCGCATATGCCGGCCTTTCCTTCCCGGAATTGGTCAGCTGGATGGTGGAGGAGGCGCAATGCGACTGACCCTCCCCTTCCTGAACAAGGATACGAAGAAAAAGACCGCCAAGAAGGGCGCGACGAAGAAAAGCAGGATCGCCGCCGAAGGGCGGCGGGCCGCGCGTCGCCGCGCCCGCGCCCGGTGGATGAAACCGGCCCTGAAAATCGGTGTGCCGGTGGCCGTCGCGGGCGCCTTGTCCGCCGGCGGGTTCGTTCTGTGGACCAATGGCACGATCCAGCGCGCTTATGACGACACGGTCGCGGCAACCATGAAGACCTCGGCTGAAATGGGTTTGGCGGTGTATCAGGTTTCCGTCTCCGGCCGTCGCGAGACCAATAAGGACCGATTGCTGAAGGCAGTGGGTGTCCGGGTCGGCGATCCGATCCTGGCGGTCGATATTCAGGACGTGTTGGAACGCGTTAACTCCATCGGTTGGGTCGAATCCGCCGTGGTGGAACGCCGCCTGCCGGATCATCTGCATATACAGATCGAAGAACGGAAAGCGGCCGCGATCTGGCAGAAGGATCATGAATTCGTTCTTGTCGATATCGACGGCAACGTCATCGGCACTGACGGGCTCGATCGGTACCGCCATCTGAAAGTGGTGGTCGGTGACGGTGCGCCGGACAAGACCGCGGAATTGGTGTCGCTGCTCGAACGCGAACCGATGCTGGACAGTCGCATCGTGGCGGCCGTTTGGGTTGCGGGACGCCGGTGGAACCTGCGCCTGGATAACGGCATCGACATCCGTCTGCCGGAAGAAAACCCGGGCGACGCCCTGCAGCGTTTGGCGCAGCTTGAGCGCGATCATCGGCTTTTGGCCCGGGACATCGCCGCAATCGATCTGCGTCAGTCTGACCGCCTTATCGTTCGGATGACGGAAGAAGCCGCCGAACGAAAACGAGCCCACAAGGATGAAACCTAGAGCGTGCCGGAAAACGACTAACCGAACGGAACGTCCCGACCGCCAACGACCGATAGATTGAACGAAACGAAGAATGTCCAGTCACCGTACCATTGCCGCCCTGGATGTAGGGTCCTTCAAGATCTGCTGCTTCATCGCCGAAGCCCGCGGACCGGGGAAGGTGCGCGTGACCGGCATGAGCCATCAGGCGAGCGCCGGCATCCGCCAAGGCATGGTGGTGGACATGGATGCCGCCCAACAGGCGATTTCCTCGGCCGTCCACAGTGCCGAGCAGATGGCGGGTTCGCAGGTACACGAAGTCGTCGTCAGCCTGACCGGCGGGCATCCGCGCAGCCAGGTGCTGCGGCGGGAAATGACCATCGGCGGCGGCGCCATCAAGGACATGGACGTCCGTCGTTTACTGCACGATTGCCGCGGCTCGGCAAGCTTGACCGACAGCATGCTGATCCATGCCGTACCGGTCGGCTATTCGATCGACGGGTCGCCGTTGACGCCCGACCCGCGCGGCATGCACGGTCAGACACTGGGCGTTCGCATGACGGTCGTCAGCGCGGCGGAAAGCGCGGTTCGAAACCTTTTGACCTGCGTGGCGCGCTGCCATTTGGAAGCGCGCGACCTGGTGGTATCCCCCTATGCGGCCGGCCTGGCGGCTTTGGTCGAGGACGAGCGCGACCTGGGCACGACCATCGTGGAAATGGGCGCCGGCACGACGTCGCTGGCCGTCTTCTACGAAGGGGCGGCGATCCATACCGACGTCATTCCGATCGGCGGGCGGCATGTGACCAACGACATCAGCCAAGGCCTGCATACCCGCATCGACCATGCGGAACGATTGAAGACGCTGTACGGAAACGCGATCCGCTCTTCCAACGAAGACCGCGAGATGATCGATGTCGTGCAGATCGGCGAGGATCCGGATGCGACGCCGCAGCAAGTGCCGCGCAGTCATCTGAACGGGATCATTGCGCCGCGCGTCGAAGAAACATTGGAACTGGTGCGCCAGCGCTTGGACAAGTCCGGGGTTTCCGGCCTTGCCGGCCAACGTGTGGTCCTGACGGGCGGCGCGGCGCAACTGCCCGGCTTGAGAGAACTGGCCGGCCAGATCCTGGACAAACAAGTACGCATCGGTCGTCCCCTGCGCATTTCGGGGCTGGCCGAAGCAACCGGTGGACCGGCGTTTGCAACCTGTGCCGGCCTGCTGATGTTCGCCGTTGACGATCGGGGGGAGGCAAGGTCCGCCCAAGCCCACAAACCCCCGGCCAACGGTTCACTGTTCGGACGACTAGGAGGGTGGTTTCGTGAAAACTTTTAAAAGTTACTTCGCCACAACCGCGGGCGCGGCGGGTTTTTGCAACCTGCCGGAGACCGGCGGCGAATCCAGTACCAAGGAGCACCACCCTACCCAAAAAGAAGGCGGCAAGGCTCATGTTCATGAGTGGAAGCCGCACCCGAAAAGTACCGCAAAACCCGACTTTTCCAGCTGGCCCGCATTGCGGACCGGCACGTCGGGATAACAGTCTGACCAAACACGCACGTACGGAGGCGTACCATGACCATTAAATTCACGCCCCCCGGACCGGATCCGGAAATGAAACCGAGAATCGTCGTCGTCGGCGTCGGTGGAGCCGGGGGAAATGCCGTCAACAATATGATCGCTTCCAATCTGGAAGGGGTCGAATTCGTCGTTGCCAATACCGATGCGCAAGCGCTCACCCAGTCGAGCGCGGAACGTTGCATCCAGCTTGGTTCCGGCATCACCAAGGGATTGGGCGCCGGCGCTCAACCGGAAGTCGGCCGCGCCGCGGCTGAAGAAGCCATGCCTGAACTGATGGAGCATTTGGCGGGCGCCAACATGTTGTTCATCACCGCCGGTATGGGCGGCGGCACCGGCACCGGTGCTGCCCCGGTCATCGCCGAGGCAGCCCGTGAAAAGGGCATGCTGACGGTCGGCGTCATCACCAAGCCTTTCCACTTCGAAGGCCGCCACCGCATGAAGCTTGCGGAACAGGGCATCGAGGAACTGCAAGGCCTGGTCGATACCCTGATCATCATCCCGAACCAGAATCTGTTCCGGGTCGCGAATGAAAAAACGACCTTCGCCGATGCCTTCAAATTGGCGGATGACGTCCTGTATTCGGGCGTTCGCGGCGTTACCGACCTGATGGTCATGCCGGGCCTGATCAACCTCGACTTCGCCGATATTCGCACGGTGATGAGCGAGATGGGCAAGGCGATGATGGGAACCGGCGAAGCCGAAGGCGAAGACCGCGCGCGCGCGGCGGCCGAGGCGGCCATTTCCAACCCGCTGCTGGAAGATGTCACGATGAAGGGCGCACTCGGCGTTCTGATCAACATCACCGGCGGTCCGGACATGACGCTGTTCGAAGTGGACGAAGCGGCGAACCGCATCCGCGAGGAAGTGGATGAAAACGCCAATATCATCTTCGGCTCCACTTTCGAGGAAGCCCTGGAAGGCAAAATGCGGGTCTCCGTCGTGGCGACCGGCATCGAAGCCGAGGCCCAAACGCAGCCGCGCCCGGCATCGACCCGTTCGATCAGCCTGACGCGCCCGAAACGCCCGGCCGCCCCTTCCGAAACGGAAGAAACAAGCGAGACGGAAGCGGCCGCTCCGCCGGTTACCGCTTCGGCTGCCACACCGGCTGCGGCTCCGGCCACCGAGACACCGAGCACGCCGTTTACGGCCGGTTTCGAGGTGCATACGGTGAACCAGGAAAAGTCGGCTGAGCCAACCGAAACCGGTCAACAAACCGAAGCTTCCGCAGCCTCGCAGCCCGTCGATCCGTCCATGGCAACGAATGGGCCTTCGGAAACGGCGGAAACCGTTCAGCAGGATGAACAGGAAGCGGTCCAGGAACCGCACCTCTTCGACGAGTTGAACCAACCGACCGCGGAAGAGCCGGAAACACCGGAACCGACGGTTGCCCGCCCGGCTCCCGAAGCGGCCGCGCCCCAGCCCCGCAGGCCGGAAGTGACCGCACCGCGTGACGCGTTCATCCCGCCGCCGCCGATCAAGGTCAAACCGGCCAAGGATGGCCAGTCCGATCTGGGCGGCGATCCCTTCGCCGAGGCCGATTTGGCGAATGGGCGCAGCGACGCGCCCAAGAAACGGACCAACCTATTTCGTCGGGTGACAAACGTCCTGGGTACGAAACAGGATCGTCCGGAAGAGGACGCCGCCTCGGTCGAGCAGCATCCCGCTGCACGCACCGGTACCGGCGAACCGCTTCGCCGTGCTGCGCCACAAACCAACCAAGGCGCGGCGCCGGCCCAAAGCAGCCTGGACACGCAATCGTCCGAAGAACGGATGGAACCCGCGTCGCCAGCCGATTCGGAATTGCTGGAAATCCCGGCATTCCTGCGTCGTCAGGCGAACTAACAGCCGCCTGATTGCGCGTTTAGGTCAGACATCTACCTGCCGGCATGATCGCTTTGAAACAAAAGACGATCATGCCGGTTTCTTTTGGTCCTTTCGTAGAAAATTGATTCTTTTTTAACCTATTGAATATTAATAAGAAAATTCAGCGACGCTTGGACACGAATGTCCACGCCTTCCAAGGATGGAAAGTAACAATTCGAAACAATGTTTGATTTGAGGGTGCACAACCCAATTGGTAAACAGAGGCTAAGAGAACTGCGCGATTAGATTTAGTTGTTTCAGTTCTTGAATAATTCCTCGAGGCAACTCGATTTTAGTCCATTTGTCTTGGAACTACTTTGAGAGATACTTCCAGTGCGGGGCGAAATGCTTGACGGTCTTAGTGAAAACGTCGGTACGGTAGGAAAGTCAGCCGGGCATACCGGTATTGGCATGTCGTTCCAGCAAACCATCAAATCATCGATTTCATGCCGTGGTGTCGGCCTTCATTCGGGAGCCCCCGTTTCGATGGTCCTGCATCCCGCACCAACCGGTCATGGCGTGGTTTTCCGCCGCACCGACTTGGAAGACGGCAGCAACGAAATCCCGGCGCGCTTCGACGCGGTCACGAACACCACCTTGTGCAGCACGATCGCCAACGACGCCGGTGCGTCGGTCGCGACGATCGAACATTTGATGTCCGCTATCGCCGGTTTGGGCGTGGACAACCTGCTGGTCGAACTCGACGGGCCGGAAGTTCCCGTGATGGACGGCAGTGCCGAACCCTTCGCCTTCCTGTTGGAATGCGCGGGTATCGCCGGGCAGGATATGCCCCGCAAGGCGGTCCGCATCCTGCGTGACGTGACGGTCAACAATGGCGGCAGTACCGTTACGATCTCCCCGGCCGACGAGTTCATTGTCGAAATGGTCATCGATTTCGATTCAGCAGCGATCGGGCGTCAGAACCTTGCCGTACAGGTTTCTCCGGAATTGTTCCGCAACGATATCGCCAAGGCGCGCACCTTCGGCTTCCTGCACGAGGTTGAAGCCATGCGGAAAGCAGGGCTGGGCCGCGGCGGCAGCCTGGAAAACGCGGTTGTGATCGATGGCGATCGTATCATGAACGACGAAGGGCTGCGCTATACGGACGAATTCGTCCGTCACAAGATCCTGGATTGCATCGGCGACCTGGCCCTGGCCGGCTATCCGATCATGGGTCACGTGGTCGCCGAAAAGGCCGGACATGCACTGAACAACAAGCTGTTGCATGCGGTTTTCGCCGATCCGGCGAATTGGGAAGTTGTCGATGTCGATACGCTGCCGGTGGGTGGCGCCTTCCTGAGCGCGGCCGAATAATCTTCCCTTAATCCCTCCGCTTGGATTTACGCCAAATTCCGCTTATACCGTTCGCGGTGAAGGGCGCGCTTGACCGTGAGTGTTGACGGCGAGGGTGTGACCGTATCTATCTTTTCAGATGCAGATGTGCCGCATGAAACTTTCCGGACGCTTTGGGATTGCCGTAGCCGCAGGCCTTATGGTTTTGGGCATGATGACCGGTTGTTCCGACGACGAAGTCATTCCCTATGTGGAGCGCCCGCCGGAAGAGCTATACAATACCGCGCTCGACGCGCTGGCTGCGGAAGATTTCGAAGTCGCGACGCAGAATTTCGAGGAAGTCGACCGGCAGCACCCCTATTCCATCTGGGCCACCAAGGCTCAGTTGATGGCGGCCTATGTCTATTACCTCGATGACGAGTATGACGAGGCGGTAATCGCCCTGGAACGCTTCATCGATCTGCATCCGGGCAGCCCGGATGCGGCCTATGCCTATTATCTGCGCGCGATCAGTTACTATGAGCAGATCGTCGATGTCGGACGGGACCAGAAGATCACCCGTCTGGCCCTGGATTCGCTGCAGGAAGTCGCGCGGCGTTTCCCGGGAACCGCGTATTCGCGCGATGCCGAGTTGAAGATTGACCTGACGCTTGACCATCTGGCCGGCAAGGAAATGGAAATCGGCCGGTTCTATCAGAACCGGGGTGAGTTGCTGGCCGCGATCAACCGCTACAAGGTCGTGATCGATCAATTCCAGACGACAACTCATGTGCCTGAAGCCCTGCACAGGGTGGTCGAATGCTATTTGGCGCTCGGCATTACCGATGAGGCCCAGACTGCAGGCGCCGTTCTCGGCTACAACTATCCGGGCAGCGAATGGTACGCCGATAGCTTCACCCTTCTGGAGGGGCGCTCACTCGCCCAATCAGATGAAGGCTGGTTCTCCTCCCTATGGTCATGGGCATTCTGACCGCTCGAAGGCACCTATGCTGACGGACCTCTCCATCCGTGACGTTGTCCTGATCGAACGGCTGGATCTTTCGTTCTCAGACGGGCTTGCCGTGCTGACCGGGGAGACCGGCGCAGGTAAGTCCATTCTGCTCGATGCGCTGGGACTGGCCATCGGCGCCAGAGCCGAAGCCCGCCTCGTCCGCCATGGAAGCCAGCAAGCAGTCGTCACGGCGGTTTTTGAGCCGCGCGACCCCACAGCCTTTGCCGCTTTGTTCGAGGAGCATGGAATCGAGGCTGCGGACCAAGTCATCCTGCGCCGGACATTGGGCGCCGATGGGCGAAGCCGTGCCTATCTGAATGACGAACCGATCAGTGTCGGCCTGATGCGTTTGGTCGGCACCGCCTTTGTGGAAATCCAGGGACAATTCGACCAGCAAGGCCTGATGGACGCTGCGACCCACCGGGAGGTGCTGGACGCCTATGCGGGGATCGGCGGCGGCGAACCCGGTTGCGCCGCTGAATACGCGGCCTGGCGGGCGGCGGAAAAAGCCGTCGCGACCGCCCGTGAAACAGCCCGGAAAAGCCGGGAGAACGAAGCCTTCCTGCGATTTTCGTTGGAGGAATTAGAGACCCTAGCCCCGGAACAAGGCGAGGAGGATGCCCTATCGGACGAACGCGCCCTGTTGCGGAACGCGGAACAAATCGTGGCGGCGACAAATGCCGCGGACGATCTGATCAACGGGTCCGACGGCGCAGACCTGCAGTTGCGGCAAGCCGCGCGGGCCCTGGAAGCCGTCGCGGAACAAGTCGGCGGCGACCTTGCCGATGCGCTCGCCGCCATCGATCGGGCCGCCATAGAACTGCAGGAAGCATCCGGCGCGCTCGCAAGGGCGGTGGCCGGCATCGATGCCTCACAGGGGCGATTGGAGACGGTCGAGGAGCGTTTGTTCACCTTACGCGAAACCGCGCGCAAGCACGGCGCCGATCCGGACGATCTGCCGGCGGTCATCACCTCCCTTCAGGATCAACTCGCAATGATCGATGGGGGCGAAGAACGCCTAGCCGAACTGGAAAAGGCCGCCGAGACGCAGAGGCAGAAATTCATCGACGCCGCCAAAGCCTTGTCCGCGAAACGGCGCAAGGCGGCCGGCAAGCTCGATGATGGTGTGAACGGGGAACTGCCTCCCTTGAAGCTGGAAAAGGCAACCTTTCAGACCGAGATTGCAGATCTGCCGGAAACGGAATGGGGTCCGCACGGTTTGGACCGTATCCAATTCCTGGTCGCCACCAATCCCGGTGCGCCGCCCGGTCCCATTGGAAAAATCGCATCCGGCGGGGAGTTGAGCCGCTTCCTGTTGGCCCTGAAAGTGACATTGGCCGAACGCGGTGGCGCACCGACCATGATCTTCGACGAGGTCGATAGCGGGGTGGGCGGCGCAACGGCAGCCGCAGTCGGCGAAAGGTTGGGGCAACTCGCGCAATCGCGTCAGGTCCTGGTCGTCACCCATTCACCGCAGGTCGCCGCCCTTGGCCGGTCCCATTGGCGCGTCGCCAAGGGCGAATCCGCCGGCGCCATGATTACCGCCGTGGACGCCTTGGACGATGTGGAGCGTTTGGAAGAAATCGCCCGTATGCTGTCGGGCGCCAATGTGACGGAGGAAGCGCGCGCCGCCGCCCGCCGTCTTTTGCAGGGGAGCGACGCCGCATGAGCGAAACCGGCAGCCCGAACAGAAAACCCGTTTCGGATTTGAGCGAAACCGAAGCCCGCCGCGAACTGGCCCAACTGGCCATGGATATCGCCTATCACGATGCGCGTTATCACAAGGAAGACGCGCCGGAGATCACGGACGCCGCCTATGATGCGCTTCGTCGCCGGAACGAGGAGATCGAAGCGCGCTTCCCCGACCTTGTCCGCAAGGACAGCCCGACCTTCCGTGTCGGCGGCGGTTTGAAATCCGGCTTCGGGAAAATCAAACACGTCCGGCCGATGCTGTCGCTGGGCAATGCCTTCTCCGACGAGGACGTCACCGAATTCGTTTCCCGCGTGCGCCGGTTCCTGGGTTTGGAAAGTTCGGACGATGTCGAAATACTGGCGGAACCGAAAATCGACGGACTGTCCGCATCGCTACGCTACGAGAACGGCCGGTTGGTCTATGCGGCAACGCGCGGCGACGGCACGGAAGGCGAGGATATTACCGCCAATATGAAGACGTTGCAGGACGTGCCGCATGTTCTCAAGGGTGCGCCGGATGTCCTGGAAGTGCGGGGCGAAGTCTATATGCGCAAGGACGACTTCCTTGCCTTGAACGAACGGCAGGAAAGCGCCGGCAACAAAGTATTCGCCAATCCGCGAAACGCCGCCGCGGGGTCCCTGCGGCAGTTGGATCCAAACATCACCGCGTCCCGCCCGCTGCATTTCTTCGGCTATGCCTGGGGGGATGTCTCCGCGCCGTTGGGTGCGACACAGGCGGAAGCAAGGGAGCGTCTGGCGGAGTTGGGCTTCTCACTCAACCACCCGGCCAAACTCTGCGTCAGCGTCGAGGAAGTGATCGAGTATTACCGCATGGTCGATCACCAGCGCGCGACACTCGAATTCGATATCGACGGCGTTGTCTACAAGGTGAACCGGCTGGACTGGCAAGAACGTTTAGGCCAGGTCAGTCGCGCCCCGCGTTGGGCGATTGCCCATAAATTCGCCGCCGAAAAGGCCGAAACCATCATCGAGGCCATCACCGTCCAAGTCGGCCGCACTGGCAAGCTGACGCCGGTCGCGAATTTGAAACCTGTAACGGTCGGCGGGGTCACGGTTTCGCGCGCGACGCTGCACAACGAAGACGAAATCTCACGCCTCGGCGTCAAGGAAGGCGACACCGTGCGGATCCAACGGGCCGGCGATGTCATCCCCCAGGTATTGGAAGTGGTGACCGACGGCGGTGGTGCGCCTTACGCCTTCCCTTCGGCCTGTCCGGAATGCGGCAGCGATGTGGAGCGGGCGGAGGGTGAAGTTGACTGGCGCTGCACGGGCGGCCTGATCTGCAATGCCCAGGCGGTGGAACGACTGAAGCATTTCGTCAGCCGCGATGCATTCGATATCGAAGGGCTGGGTACCAAGAGCATTGAAGAATTCTGGCATGACGGTTTGATCCGCGAGCCGGCGGATATTTTCGCGCTGAAGGCGGAGAACCTGAACGGGAAGGAAGGCTGGAAAGAGAAATCGATCTCCAACCTGTTGGATGCCATCCGGGACAGGACTGAAATTCCGCTCGACCGTTTTATCTATGCCCTCGGCATCCGTCATATCGGACAAACGACGGCAAAGCTTCTTGCCCGTAGCTACGGATCCTACGCGGGGTGGGAAGCGGCCATGAAAGCCGTCTCGGCGGAACGGAAGAGCAATCCGGATGAACATAAGAAACCGGAACTGATCGGCCCGCATTATGCGGATTTGGTCGGCATCGACACCGTCGGCATGACCGCCGCCGACAGTCTGGCGGCGTTCTTCGGTGAAGACCATAATATCGGCGTTCTGGCTTCGCTGGCCGCTGCCCTCACGGTCACCGATGTGGAGGCGCCGAGCACCGAAGGCTCGCCGGTTGCCGGAAAAACGCTCGTCTTCACCGGCACGCTGGAGAAAATGAGCCGAGGCGAAGCCAAGGCCCGTGCGGAGTCTCTCGGCGCGAAAGTCTCCGGATCGGTATCGAAGAAAACCGACTATGTGGTCGTCGGCGCGGATGCCGGATCGAAAGCCAAGAAAGCCGCTGAACTTGGTGTCACGATTTTGAGCGAGAACGACTGGCTCGACATGATCCAGGCTTCCTGATCAGGCCAGGGAACGCCTGTGCCGAATCGGGGAATCAACCAGGAATCTACTTGGGATTAACTTAGGGTTAACCAAGATTGAGGGAAAATCCGCCGCAGGTTTTTCTGACAATTCACGAACACCCGCGTTACGTGTATCATGCGCGAGTGTAACAATTTGTCGAACCTTGGGGAGGGATTGAATGGCGATGTCGGACTGGAGGCGAACCGTGTTTCGCGCCATCTCGGCCGCCGTTTTCGCTTTCGCGGTGGCGGTGGTTCCGGCCGCTTCCTCCGCAAGGGCGCAAGAAAATCTGGATGATGCCCCTTCTCCGTCCTGGCGAATTCTGAAGCGCGACGCTCAAGGCAGGCCCATCATTCTTGATAGGGGAACCGGCCGGGAGTTGGAGGTCGAAAAGACCGAGACGCCGGACGCGACATCCCCCAGCGACAGCGAAATCAATAAGATCAGCCCCAGCAAGCTGATGCGGGGACAGTTGCTTCTGGTCAACCCGGCAAGCAGCATCCGGCCGAAACTGGAACAGGATGGATTCAGGATCCTGGAAGAAATGCGGCTGCATTCCATGGGTGCGGAAGTGTGGCGCATCAGCATCCCGCCAAGCATGAGCGAAAAAGGCGCGCTGCGGAAACTCAAGAAAGATTTCCCGGACCTGCTTGTCGATACGAACCAGACATTCGACCTGTCCGCCGGGCGTTTCGGTCCTGACTTTTCCCGCGGCTTCGTCGGTTGGGGCCCCGTTTCGCCGGGCTGCGGAGCCGGCATGCGGATCGGAATGATCGACGGCGCCGTCGATATAAATACCCCACCGCTACGCAAGCAGCGTGTCTCCTACGAAGGTTTCAACGCCAAGGATCGAAGGCCCGCCGGGGAAGCGCATGGAACGGCGGTCGCCTCCATGCTCGTCGGACGGCCCGCCGATACGGTCAAGAATATCGGCGGCCTATTACCCGGCGCCTCTCTCTACGCGGCGGGTATTTTCGAGATCCGCGGCGGCAAAGAGGTCGGAAATCTCGGCAATATGCTGAAGGCCGCGGACTGGTTGCTCAAGAACCGCATCAGCGTCGTCAATATGTCCATCGCCGGTGGCGGCAATGGCGTGATGACCTTCGTGCTGAATAAACTGTTGGAAGAAGGCGTCGTCGTCGTCGCAGCCGCCGGCAACAACGGGCCCCGTGCGGAGCCCGCCTGGCCCGCCGCCCATCCAAAAGTGATCGCGGTAACCGCCATCGATAACCAGTTGAAACTCTACGAACAGGCCAACCGGGGTAGCTATGTGGACTTCTCCGCGCCGGGCGTGAACCTTGTGACGACGGTGCCGGAAGGATTGAAACTGCAGAGCGGCACATCCTTCGCGTCACCCTTCATCACCGCCATGGTCGCAATCCATCTTGATGCGGGCTTTCCGACCGATCCCGATCAATTGCGTGCCAGCCTGAGGCGCTACACCAAGGACCTCGGCCAAAGCGGCAAGGACGATGCCTTCGGCTGGGGTCTGGTCAGATTGAAACCGGCCTGCCGGTAGGGCGGCGAACATCCGCCGGGCTCAAATCGGCTGGGCTCAAATCGGCCGTGTGGCGTTCTCCAGCCAAGCAGCCGCCTTCGGGTCATCCGTCAGTTGCGGTGCGACCTTGCCGCGGACCTGGGCATGGTAGGCGTTCAACCAAGCCACTTCCTTTTCAGTCATCAAGGAGACATCGACCAGGTTCAAATCGATCGGCGCGAATGTAATCGTTTCGAAACCAAGCAAGGTCTTGTCACCCAGTCCCTGCCCTTCCAGTTCCGTCACCACGACCAGATTCTCGATCCGGATTCCATATTCCCCGGTCTTATAGAAGCCGGGCTCATTGGACAGAATCATCCCGGGCTGGAGGGATACGCCGCCGGCACCCTTGGATATCCGCTGCGGACCTTCGTGAACGTTCAGGTAACTGCCGACGCCATGGCCCGTCCCATGATCGAAGTCCAGGCCGACCGACCACAGGAATTGCCTTGCGAACGTGTCCAACTGCCCGCCATTGACGCCCGCCGGGAAACGCGCCGTCGCAATGGCGATATGGCCTTTCAGAACACGTGTGAAGCGATCCTTCATTTCAGCGGTCGCCCCACCGATCGCGATCGTGCGGGTAATATCCGTCGTGCCGTCCATATACTGCCCGCCGGAATCGACCAGATAGAGTTCGCCCGGACGCAACGGCCGATCGGTCTCCTCCGTTACGCGGTAATGCACGATCGCCCCATCCGGACCAACGCCGGAAATCGTATCGAAACTGAGGTCGCGGATCAGCGGATCGCGAAAACGAAATGCCTGGAGCTGGTCCGCAGCGGAGAGTTCCGTGACGCCGCCGTCAGCAACCGCAGAGGGCAGCCAGGAAAGAAAGCGGGTGATCGCCGCGCCGTCGCGCGTATGCGCGGCACGGGTGCCGGCCAGTTCCACATCATTCTTGCACGCCTTCGGCAACAGGCATGGATCGCTGGCCTCGACCACCTTTGCGCCACCTTCGATCAGCCTGTCGAAGACGACGGAGGCGGCCGTGGCCGGATCCGCCTGAACCGAAGCTCCGCCAGCCCCCAATTCAGCCAAGGCAATCGGGAAGTCCTCGAAAGGACGAACCGCCACGCCGTTACCGAGATGATCGGCAAGCCCCGGAAGCAGTTTCCTGGGGTCAATGAACCAATCGACCGTGGAATCGTCATGCAGAACGGCAAAGGACAAAGGCAAGGGACAACGGCTGACATCCCCGCCACGGACATTCAGCAACCAGGCGATGGAATCGCTGGCCGTTATCACGGCGGCTTTCACACCATCCTTCTTCAAGCCTTCGGATAGACGTTCGCGTTTGCTGGCCGATGTTTCCCCCGCATAGGCGATGTCGTGCGGCCGAACCGGCGTCAGCGGCGGCGCGGGTTGCGTCTGCCACACCGCATCGATGGGATTATCCTCCACGGGCACGAGCGTGAAGCCGGCCTTTTTGGCCGCCCGCTGCAATCCCAAAACACCATTGCGCGTATGCAGCCACGGATCGAAACCGACTTTTTGATCGGACCCGAATGTCTGCTCCAGATAATCGGTGACCGGTTCCGAAACCAGATGCCGAACCGTGAAACGTTCCGTGTCGACCTGGTCCTGAACTTGGAGCGTGTAGCGCCCGTCCACGAAAATCGCCGCTTTGGATTCCCCGACGACCGCAGCGCCGGCGGAACCGTTGAACCCGGTCAGCCATTCCAACCGGTCGGCCCTGGCCGGTATATATTCGCCTTGAAACTCATCGGTACGCGGTATGACCAGACCGTCCAAACCGCGGCTTGCCAGTTCCGTGCGCAACAGATCGAGGCGCTCTGCCGGGGCGGGTCCCGGCCCCAGGCCAGTATCCAGCGTCTGCGCTAGTTCGGCCCGGCATCGGTCGAGAGCCTCCCGCGCAGCGGGTGAAAGCCCGCCGCCCAGCAGGTCCATCCACGCCGTATCCATTTGTCTGGGTCCGGCCACCACTCCTTTCAGAAAGCGTGTCAGGTCCGCGTCCTGTATCTCAACGCCGGATTCGCGCAACAAGCTCACGGTTTCACTTACCGTCATGGCACCCGCTCCAATTACATCGTGACGACTATCTATATCTTCCGGAAAGCTATGGAAGTCCCGGCGGCGAGGCAAGCCGGCCCATACGCGGCGGAGCGGACTGAAAGTGTGATCTATGTCACTAATCGGTGATGCCATACCAAAAACGCATTGCTGCACTGCGAACTAAGCCCTGGTCTTTGGCGCTCCGCCCAGCCATATCACCGTCATTGAAACCGCTGGCGCGTGATGCGCTGAAATTTAACCTAATAAGAATTGAGGTAGATCATGGCTCACGTCATTTCTGCCGGTACCGCGCCGGCGAAAAATTCGAATTTCTTCTCCGCATTCATCGGAAAGATTGTTGAAGCATATCAGGATCGTAAGGCTTTCGCCGCGCTTGAGTCCCTGGACGACCGCCTGTTGGAAGACGTTGGCCTTAGCCGCGGCGATCTGATCGAATGGCAGTCCTCGGGCAAGGTCCCGTCCCGCTAATCGGTCTTGTAAACGGATCGGCAACAGTCCCTTTACGGTGACTTAGTACCACGCCTCGCAGCCCGCCGAATTCCTCCCACGGCATGGTTGCGGGGCGTTTTCGTTTTCACGGCCTGGTTCAAGGCTGGATTATTCAGCTCTTGCGACTCACAAGCAGTGTCGACCAGCCGTCCAGGCGCTTTCTGCCGCGAAGACGCAGGCCCTGGCGTCGATACGCGGCCATAACAGCCGGTTCCTGGTCTTCCAGCAATCCCGACAGAATAATATCGCCACCCGGCGCAACGACCCGGGAGATACCCGGGGCCAGCTTTTGAAGCGGGCCGGCCAGAATATTTGCAATGACCAGGTCGTAGGCACCCGGCCGATTCAGCTCACGCCTGTCCAAGCCGTCGCTGACAACCGGTCTGACACGGTTCTGCAATCGGTTGATTCGGCAGTTTTCCACTGAGACCGCAACCGCATCGGGGTCTATATCGCTGGCCGTCATCCGGGTTGCCTTGGACGCCAAGGCTGTCGCGATCGCCAATATCCCCGTGCCGCAGCCGAGGTCGAGCGCCGTCGCCACCCGGCGGCGTTTCAACACCGCCTCTATCATCAACAGGCACCCTTTCGTGGTGCCGTGTTCGCCGGTACCGAAAGCCATCCCCGCATCCATGCAGATCGCCAAACTGCCGGCGGGAACCTTGCCGTCGAAATGGGAGGGATAGACGAAGAAGCGTCCCGCGCGTATCGGCGCAAAGCTTTTCTGGTTTTCGGAAACCCAGTCGATCTGCGGCACGGGCCCCGCAACGAATTCCGGAACGGGTATCCCGGCAATTCGCGCGCCATCGGCAATTGCCTTTTCAACCAAGTCGTAGGGCGGCAATTCGGTGCAATAGGCTTCCAAGCGCCACATATCGCTGCCGGGCGCCTCGAAACATGTCACCACCTCGGCGAAGCGTTCCAAAACCAATTCCATCGGACCGGAGGACTCAGCCGAAGGCAGCAGGAGTTCAATCTTGAACAAGTCGGTCACGTGCGTTCCACGAAACCGGCGACCACACGTTTCGTCCCGGCCTTGTCGAATTCGATGGTCAGATTGTCCCCGTCGATCTTGACGATCGTTCCCGGACCGAATTTCTGGTGAAAACAGCGTTCTCCCTCGCCGAAATCATGGCTTTCGACAATTCTGCTCTCCGCGCGCCCTTCGATGACCGGTGGCTTCGTCCCACCCACGCCACGCTGTCGCAGCCTTTGCCAACCCGGCCCTCCACCGGCGCTGCGATACGCCTGCGGATCGGGTCCGTCCCCGGCCGATAAGGTGATATCGGATCCGGCTGACCTGCCTGCGCCAAAGCCGCTACTGTAGCCGCCACCATACATGAAATCGGCCCGCTCTTCCGCGGTGCCGCCGCCGATCCCGGCATAGACCCCGCGGTCGCTTTCAATCTCGACGAAGTCTTGCGGCAATTCGTCAATGAATCGTGAGGGGATTGCGCTGGTCCATTGGCCGTGGATGCGCCGATTGGCGGCAAATGAGATGAAGGCGCGCTTCCGTGCCCTTGTGAGGCCTACATAGGCCAAGCGCCGCTCTTCCTCCAAACCGGCCATCCCGCTTTCGTCCATCGTGCGCTGACTAGGGAACAACCCTTCTTCCCAACCGGGCAGAAAGACGACATCGAATTCCAAACCCTTCGCCGCATGCAGGGTCATCAGGCTGACCTGTTCTTCATCGCTGCGGTTCTCGTTGTCCATCACCAGACTGACATGTTCCAGAAATTCGCCCAGCGTCGCGAATTCCTCCATCGCGACGGTCAGTTCTTTCAAGTTTTCAAGCTTGCCCGGCGCCTCCGGTTTCTTCGACTGTTGCCACATCAGCGTATAGCCGGACTCGTCCAGGACCGTTTCGGTGAGTTCCACCTGACCGATCCCGTCGGCCATGGAACGCCAACGGTCGAAGTCATCCAATATGCCGGTCAGGGCATTCCGCGCCTGCGGTTTCAATTCGTCTGTCTGCACCAATTGCCGCGCCGCGAAGTACATCGGGTCTCCGGTGCGACGCTGCAGGTCGTGGATCGCCTGCTCCGTCGCCTTGCCGATCTTGCGGGCGGGCTTATTGATGATGCGTTCCAAGGCAAGGTCGTCCGCCGGTTGGGCGATGACACGCAGATAGGCGATGGCGTCGCGGATTTCCTCGCGCTCATAGAATCGCGCGCCGCCGATCACTTTATAGGGAATGCCCAAGGTGATCAGGCGTTCTTCGAATTCGCGGGTTTGAAATCCCGCCCGCACCAGGATCGCCATTTCATCCAGGCTGACGCGTTTGCGGTGTTGGGTCTCTATCTCGTCGCCGATCTGGCGTGCCTCTTCTTCGCCATCCCAGACGCCGTGCACACGGACGGGCTCGCCTTCTTCCTCTTCGGTCCATAGGGTCTTGCCCAAACGACCTTCGTTCTTGGCGATCAAGCCGGATGCCGCACCGAGAATATGCGGCGTCGAGCGGTAATTCCGTTCCAGCCGAACCACGGCCGCGCCCGGGAAATCCTTTTCGAACCTCAAAATGTTGCCGACTTCCGCGCCGCGCCAACCGTAGATGGACTGATCGTCGTCACCGACGCAGCAGATGTTCTTGTTTTTCTGAGCCAACAAGCGAAGCCAGAGATACTGGGACACGTTCGTGTCCTGATATTCGTCGACCAGACAATACCGGAACATCCGCTGATACTGCTCCAGAACGTCCGGATGTTTGGTGAAAATCGTCAGGTTATGCAGCAGCAAGTCGCCGAAATCAGCCGCGTTCAGCGTCATCAGACGTTCCTGATACTGGCGATAAATCTCAACGGCCCGGCCATTGGCCAGGTCGCCGGCTTCTCCAGCGCCGACGCGGTCCGGCGCCAACCCCTTGTCCTTCCACCGCTGGATGACATGGATCAGCATCCGGGCCGGCCAGCGCTTCTCGTCCACATGCTCCGCTTGAAGGATCTGCTTCAACAGGCGGATCTGGTCGTCCGTATCCAAGATTGTGAAACTGGGTTTCAGGCCGACCAGTTCGGCATGCCGGCGCAATATGCGGGCCGCTAGGGCATGGAAGGTGCCGAGCCACATGCCTTCGGTCGTGCCGCCCACCAGTTCCGCGACGCGTTCGCGCATTTCGCGCGCGGCCTTGTTGGTGAAGGTGACACACAGGATCTGATAAGGCTTGGCGCGGCCCTGATGGATCAGATGGGCAAGGCGTGTTGTCAGCACACGGGTCTTGCCCGTCCCGGCACCCGCCAACACCAGCAGGGGGCCGTCAAGCGTATCGACGGCCTTCCGCTGCGCCTCGTTCAAGCGCTCCAGCCAAGGCGGCGGGCCCGCGCGCGGATGGGCAGGCGCAGGGCCTTGCGGCGTGCCGGGCACACCCAAGTCATCATAGGCCAAGGGGTCGTCAGAAAAGCTGTCGGACATGTCCGTTTCTATATAGCGGGTCGGACAGGATGCATCCAGCCGAAGCGGTCAATCTTCGCAATATGGAACGCAGGAAATTGTGACGGCGGATCGGCCCGTCAGGTCCGGGTTTCCTCGACGGCGCGGTGATAGGCGCTAAGAACATCGTGCTCGTGCAGCACACCCACCAGCTTCTTCGCACCGGCTTCCTGAATCACGGCGACATGTTCCTCGCCGCATTTTTCCAACAAATCCATCGCCCGGCCCAGATCGTCGCCGACTTTCACATAGGGTGCGCCGCGGCGTGCGACATCGGCCGCCGTCATCGCCCGGTCATTGCTGCTGTCGAAGGCGTATTCCTTCAAATCGCGCAACATCAAGGTACCAACCAGGCCGCCTTCCTTGTCGATGACAAAAAGTTCCCCATACGGGACAGCGCCCAGCTTCATCCTCACTTCTGCCAGAGTGGCGGTATCCAGAATGGTATGGTGATCCTTCCGCATGATGTTCGAAACCCGGTAGGATCGCATGACCAGGGCCTCACGCCCGCCGATTAAACTGACGCCGCGTTGCGCCAAATGCCAGGTGAAGAAGGAATAGCCAAAGGTCAGCTGGGTCACTTGGGAGGAGATGACCGTCGCGATCATGACGCCAATCGTCAATTCATAATCCCCGGTCAGTTCGAAAACCATCAGGATCGTGCTCATGGGCGCGCCCAACACCGCGCCGGCAACGGCGCCCATCCCAACAAGGGTATAGGCACTGTGCCCCGAAGACAGGTCCGGGAAGACGATGGTCGCGATCACGCCGAACGCCCCGCCGACCATTGCACCGATAAATAGAGAGGGCGAGAAAACGCCGCCCCCGGCGCCGCTTCCCAGCGTCAATGCCGTCGCGGCCGTCTTCAGGATGGCAAGAATGACGAGCATCTCAAGCGTCAGGACTTGGTTCAGCGCCTCGTCCGTTGCCTCGTAGCCGACGCCGAGAATTTGCGGGAAGAAGATCGCGATCACACCGACGACGAACATGCCCGCGGCCGGGCGGGCCCATAACGGAAGGCGCGACAGAACGACTGCTTTCCTGACGACGCCGATCGACCACGTGAAACTGATCGCGGCGATGGCGCTCACCAATCCCAACAAGGCAAATGCCGGAAACTCCCAGAAGGACACGATCTCATGACCTGGGATGATGAAAGCCGGGTAGTCGCCGAAATAGATCCGGCTGACGATGGTACCTGTCACAGATGCGATGACCACGGGCGCGAAAGCGGCTAGGCCGTAGGTTGCCATCACGACTTCCAAGGCGAAAAACACCCCCGCGATCGGGGCGTTGAAGGACGCCGCAACACCGGCAGCAACGCCGCATCCCAGCAATGTCTGGCGGTGAGTCCGGTTCAAATTCAGGATATTGGAAAAAAGTGTGCTCAAGCAGGCTGCGAAATGTACGACGGGTCCTTCCCGCCCCGCCGATCCGCCGCTTCCCAGCGTGATGGCACTGACCAGGGCGGCGGTGAACCCGGTGCGAACGTCCAACTGTCCGCCCTTCAGGGCTTCGGCCTCAATCACCTCCGCGACCCCTTGATTCTGACGGTTGGGAAGGAAGTAGTAGATGATTAAACCGACGATCAACCCGCCGCCCGTGGTCGCGACGGGAATTTGCCACCAGGGCAAGGCTGCGGCATTGCTGTGCATCAACTCGGACGCGAATCCATAGAACAGAACCTGGAATACCGCGATTGCCTCTCGGAAAGCGATTGCGGCGCAGCCGCCGATCAGACCGACCAGAACCGACAGTGCGGACAGCACGAATTGCTCGTGGCGGCCGACGCGCCCGAGTCTTTCAAGTACCTCCCCCGGGCGCAGTAGCGTCACCGGTCACCTCCGACAGAGCCATATGGCGCGAAGAAACGCGCACGGCCAATTCCTGGCACGATCAGAACCGTGCAGAGACCCGCCTGCGCGGAATGCACAAGCATTCCAAGACTACAGCATAGGGACGTTAAGGCCGCAAACCCTCTATTCGCCTCCAAACGGAAACGGCTGTCGGATTCGGGATTCGGGACATGGTCAGGCGCCCGCAGCCAAGGCTCCTTCAATGGCCTCGATCGCCTTCGCCGCGGAAGCCCCGTCCGGGCCGCCTGCCTGCGCCATGTCCGGGCGGCCACCGCCGCCCTTGCCGCCGATCGCCTGCGACCCGACGCGGACCAGGTCGACGGCGTTCTGCGTGGCGGTCAAATCGTCGGTCACACCGACGACCAGAGACGCCTTGCCGTCGTTAACCGCCACGATCGCCACGACACCGGAACCGACCTGCTGCTTCAATTGGTCGACCAACGGCTTCAGTTCCTTCGGCGGCACCCCTTCCAAGACACGGGATGCGAACTTCGTTCCGGCAACGTCCTTCGCTTCCGGCCCGGCCGACCCGCCACCGCCGGCGGCGAGCTTTCGGCGCAGATCTGAGACTTCACGCTCCAGCTTCCGACGTTCGTCCAACAAGGTGGCGACGCGGTCCGGCGCATCGGCGGGCGCCGTCTTCAAGGCACCGGCGATTTCTTGCAGTTTGCGATCCCGCGCCCGAGCGTAGTCGAGCGCCGCTTCGCCTGTCAGGCATTCGACACGGCGAACACCGGCAGCCACGGCCGCTTCGCCGATAATGCGAAAGGCACCGATATCGCCGGTTCGATTGACATGGGTACCGCCGCAGAGTTCCGTCGAATAGACACGGTTTTCCGATTCCGGCGCCCCCATGGAAACCACGCGCACTTCTTCGCCATATTTCTCGCCGAACAGGGCAAGGGCGCCTGCCTCAACCGCGGCATCCGGCGTCATCAGCCGGGTGGAAACGGGATTGTTTGCGCGGATCTGTGCATTGACGATCTTCTCCACCGCCTCGATTTCCTCGGCGGTCATCGGCTTCGGATGCGCGAAATCGAACCGCATCGTGTTGGGCGCGACGAGGGACCCTTTCTGCGTGACATGGTCACCCAGCACCCGGCGCAGCGCCTCGTGCATGAGATGGGTGACGGAGTGATTGGCGCGCAGTTTCAAACGACGGTTTCCGTCGACCTTCATGTCGAGCGCATCACCAACCTTGAATCCGCCCTTGGAGCAACGGCCGAGATGGAGAACCATGTCCTCCACTTTCTTCTGCGTGTCCGTGACGGTGAAGATCTGGCCTTCCGCGCCGGTCAACTCGCCCGTATCGCCCATCTGGCCGCCGGCCTCGCCATAGAACGGCGTTTGGTTGGCGATGATCACGCCTTCCTCGCCTTCCTTCAATTCCTGGACCGCAGCACCGTCCTTCACAATGGCGGTGACGACGCCTTCCGCGCGCTCGGTCTCATAACCGAAGAATTCGGTGGCGCCGACTTCCTCTTTCAATTCGAACCAGACCGCTTCGGTCGCGGCGTCGCCGGAACCTGCCCAAGCCGCGCGCGCCTTGGCGCGCTGTTGTTCCATCGCCGTGTCGAACCCGGCCGTATCGACCGAACGGCCTTGGCCGCGCAGGATGTCCTGGGTCAGGTCGAGCGGGAAACCGTATGTATCGTATAGCGTGAACGCGACGCCGCCGTTCAGGGCCTCTCCCTCTCCCAGCTTCGTGGTCTCGTCTTCCAACAGCCGCAGCCCCCGGTCCAGGGTCGCCTTGAAGCGTTCTTCCTCAAGCTTCAGCGTTTCGGTGATCAGGGATTCCGCGCGGGTAAGTTCGGGATAGTGCTGACCCATCATCGATGTCAGCGACGGGACGAGTTTATAGACCACAGGGTCCGCCGCGCCGAGCATATGGGCATGGCGCATCGCGCGACGCATGATCCGGCGCAGCACATATCCCCGCCCTTCGTTAGAGGGCAGGACACCGTCGGCAATCAGGAAGGAACAGGCCCGGACATGGTCGGCGATGACCTTGTGGCTCGCCGTTTGCGGCCCATCGACATCGGTGTGGGTCAGATCCGCCGAGGCCTCCATGATCACCCGCAGCAGGTCGACGTCGTAATTGTCGTGTTTGCCCTGCAGCACCGCCGTGATGCGTTCCAGCCCCATGCCGGTATCGATCGACGGTTTCGGCAAAGAGACCCGGTTTCCCGGTTCAATCTGCTCGAACTGCATGAAGACGAGGTTCCAAATCTCGATGAACCGGTCACCGTCTTCATCCGGCGAACCAGGGGGACCACCGGGAATGGACGGCCCGTGATCGTAGAAGATTTCCGAACACGGGCCGCATGGACCGGTATCGCCCATCTGCCAGAAGTTGTCGGATGTCGGTATCCGGATGATCTTTTCGTCCGTCAGCCCGGCGATCTTCTTCCACAAATCGGCGGCCTGTTCGTCTTCAGAGTAGACCGTGACCAGCAGCCGTTCCTTGTCGAGGCCGAATTCCTTCGTGACAAGATTCCAGGCCAATTCGATGGCAAGATCCTTGAAATAGTCCCCGAAGGAAAAATTCCCGAGCATCTCAAAGAATGTATGGTGGCGCGCCGTATAGCCCACATTCTCCAAGTCGTTGTGCTTGCCGCCAGCACGGACGCATTTCTGGGACGTCGCGGCGCGGTTATAGTCGCGTTCTTCCTGCCCCGTGAAAACGTTCTTGAACTGAACCATGCCCGCGTTTGTGAACATCAGGGTAGGGTCGTTCCGGGGAACGAGCGGCGATGACGATACGACCTGATGGCCGTTCTTCTCAAAATACCGCAAAAATTCGGAGCGAATGTCGTTCGCGCTGATCATGGTCCGTACCCTGTCAAATCCCAGTATCGCCCGCCCGGCCGCATGGACGCCCATTCCGGCCCGAGCGGGCCGCATTTACTAGCTTGCAGCAGCCATCGTGTCCAGGAAGTCAGACTCGGGTGCGGCACCGGCTTTTGCAAAAATGCCGTCTGGAAACCTTTTGTTTAGGATTTGGTGATTTAGTGACCGCATACGAAGAAAGTTTTTAGGTCTGCACTTTTTTGGATAATTGATATGAATATGCCACTTGCCTCCCTGCACGAGCAGCCTTTTACGGTGCTCGACGGGTTTTCGAAGATCAAGGACCAGGAAATCACCGATCCCAGCGTCATCGTTCGAGTCGGCGCGCGGAAGCTGTTTGCGTGGTGGTCCGGCTATGTCGCTCGGCATGACGCGCTACCGACACGGAACGCCTTCGATATTCTGACAATGCTGCCCCATGCCGCCCATATGTTTCTTGCCGCGCGTTCCGCTGGGGGAACCTGGAGTTACCAATTGCAGGGCGAGGAATTCAAACGCCTGTATAGCGGCGGCTTCCAGCGCGACGTCGAAATCCACCGCACCTTCGCTGCCTTTCCCAAACCGGTTTCGGAGTATTTGGACTCGGTTGCGGACGGACGCGTTTGTCACCGCAGCTACGGGACGCTTAACGGCAATGTCCGAAACCGGAATACCTTCGAGTCGATCGATTGCCCCCTGATCGATCTGACCGGCCGGGTCACGCATATCATCGGGATCGCTGAATTGTTCCGCGGTCCGGATGCCTGACCGAACGATCTTACGTCAGGTGTTGCTGTAGACTATTCATGAAAAACGGCCCGCCGGATACCTTCCGCGCGGGCCGCTTCGTTCACGGATGACCGTCATTCGGGCTATGCCTGCGGATCGTCTTCCGGCGTCAACGCCGCTTCCGCTGCTTCACCCGCGGCAGGGCCTTCAAGCATGGCACTATCAAGAACGCCGGCATTCTCACGGATTTTCCGTTCGATTTCCTGTGCCATGTCGGTGTTTTCCGTCAGGAAGCGCTTGGCGTTTTCACGACCCTGCCCGATGCGCTGCCCGGAATAAGAGAACCACGCCCCCGACTTCTCGATGATGTTCGCATTGACGCCCAGGTCGAGCAGTTCGCCCGTCTTCGATATCCCTTCGCCATACATGATATCGAATTCGACCTGACGGAACGGCGGTGCGACCTTGTTCTTGACCACCTTGACCCGGGTCTGGTTGCCGACAACTTCGTCGCGGTCCTTGATCTGACCGATCCTGCGAATATCCAAACGGACACTGGCATAGAATTTCAGCGCGTTGCCGCCGGTGGTGGTCTCGGGACTGCCGAACATTACGCCGATCTTCATACGGATCTGGTTGATGAAGATCACCATGCAGTTCGTACGGTTGATCGACCCGGTGAGCTTCCGCAGCGCCTGACTCATCAGACGGGCCTGAAGGCCGACATGGCTGTCGCCCATCTCACCTTCCAGTTCCGCCCGCGGCACCAGCGCGGCAACGGAGTCGATGACGAGCACGTCGACCGCGCCGGACCGCACGAGCGTATCGGCGATTTCAAGCGCCTGCTCCCCGGCATCGGGCTGGGAAATCAACAATTCATCGACATTGACCCCGAGCTTCTTTGCATAAACGGGGTCGAGTGCGTGTTCCGCATCGACGAAGGCGCAGGTCCCGCCGCGTTTCTGCGCTTCGGCCACCACGTGCAGTGCGAGCGTCGTCTTACCCGAACTTTCCGGGCCGTATACTTCGATGACGCGGCCTTTCGGCAACCCGCCAATCCCGAGCGCGATGTCCAATCCGATCGATCCGGATGAGATCGCCTCGATATCGAGCGCCTTCTGTTGGCCCAGTTTCATGATCGAGCCCTTGCCGTAAGCGCGCTCGATTTGCCCCAGGGCCGCTTCCAAAGCCTTGTTCTTGTCCATGTCGTCCTTGCCTACCAGGCGCAATGCCGTCTGACTCATGTGATCGTCCCCGTTTCTGTCATAGGCGCCATCGGCGCGCAACGGGACCAATGTACATATTTTGTTCTCTCTCTCAAGTTCTTTTTTTGTTCTCTTTCACCCGTGATTGCAACACATTGTTTTTCTTACGTTCTCAATAACGTAGATTCTGTTTCCGGATGTTCTGAATTGCGGAACATCGGTTCACGCGAATCGGCCAACGGGTCCAGCCGATAGCCTGGGGTATTCGCGGGCTCGGTTTTAGGGTCAACCCTGCCCTTCCGGTTGAAAGGCGGCCTTCACTTTGCCGGCGAGCTGCTTCAGGCTGAAGGGCTTGGGCAGGAAGTAGACCTTCGGAAGCGCGGTAATCTCTTTCGCGACCGCTTCCTGGGTATAGCCTGAGATGCATACCACCGGCAGGTCCGGCATATCTTTCCGCGCCGTCTTGATCAGGGTGGCGCCGTCGACTTCCGGCATCATCATATCGGTGATCAACAGGTCGAAGGAATTCTCCTCCAGGATTTCCAATGCGGCGGCGCCGGTGCGCGCTTCCGTGACGACATAGCCTTTGCTGCGCAGGGCGCGGGCGCTGAAAAGCCGGACCGGGTCTTCGTCCTCGACCAGCAGGATTTCCCCGCCCCCGGTCACATCGCTTTCCGGCCCCGCGGCGCTCAAGTCGTCCTGTATTTCCGTTCCATGCGGGGCGGCTTCCGGGACATACAGACGGAAGGTCGTCCCGGTTTCCCCTTCGGTCCTGCTGTCGACGGTAATGAAGCCGCCCATCTGCTGAAGGCTTCCGTAAACCATGGACAGGCCCAGCCCTGTGCCCTCGCCAATGCCCTTGGTCGTGAAGAACGGATCGAAGATCCGGCCGCGAACATGATCAGGGATGCCCGCACCGGTATCGATAACGGCAATAACCAGATACCGGCCCGGCGGCGCCGTTTCGCCGCTCAACGGTGTCGGCGCCGTGAATTCGACCATGCTGGTTTCGATATTCAACTCCCCGAAACCGTCGATCGCGTCGCGCGCGTTGACCGCCAGGTTGATGACGACCTGTTCGAGCTGGCTGTGATCGGCCTTGATCAAGCCCAGATCCCGGCCATGCGTCATTTTCAAGGTGACGCGTTCACCCAGGACACGCCGCAGGAGAGAGGAAATCTCCGCCAGAATGTCCGTGACATTGGTCAGGCGCGGCTGCAAAGGCTGCTGACGGGAGAAGGCCAAAAGTTGGCGAACAAGGCGCGCCGCGCGCTTGGCGTTCTGGGTGATCTGCATGACATCGGCGAATGTCTGCTCACCCTGATGGTGGCGCTGCAAGACAAGATCGCAGAAACCGATAATGGCGGTCAGCATGTTGTTGAAGTCATGCGCGACCCCGCCGGCCAACTGCCCCAAGGCCTGCATCTTCTGCGACTGGGCGAATTGCATCTCAAGGCGCTTTCGCTCCGTCGCATCGAGCACATAGACCAGCATGCCGCCACTGCCGCCGCGGGTTTCTGCGGACCGCGAGACGTGAAGCGTCAAGGAGACCTCCTGACCGGATGCCGGAGACACATCGAGCGGCCCCGCGGCACGCCGGCTTTCCAACTCATCAAGCATCGCCGTTATGGCGGGCCTCTCCTCTTCTTTGAAGAGATCCAGGAAATTCGCGCCATTCAAGGAATCCCGGCCGATCAATTGACGGAAATTGGCGTTCGCCTCGCGGACGAACCGGTCCTTGTCCAACAAGAGCAAGCCGAATGGCGCGTTTTCGAGCGCCCGGGACAAAACCGCCAAGCGGTCCCGGGCCTTATCCTCGGACCGCCTCACATCCGTCACGTCGCGAACCCGCCAGACGCGCAAACCATCGCCCACCGGCACGATCTGGATTTGGTAGCGCTTCGCGTCGTTCCGAGGACCCGGACCGCTTATTTCGAGAATTCGAACCGCTCCGCCGAGGGCCGACGCAGCAGCCGCCTCAATTCCATTGGGCGCCGACTTGCCTTCCGGCGTTTCCATCACCCCGGCATCTGAAAACGCTTTCGCAAGAAGCGCCGGAATCGCGTCGGGCAATTCATCGCCGGGCTCGATACCGCAAAGCTGCAGGAATGGGGGATCGAGATATAGAGGCGTGCCCGACAAGCCGTCCCCGGACAATTCCTCGACAGCGACAGCTTCGTCCAAGCGCTCCAAGGCCCGGCGCAGCGCCGCCGAATTCGCAGCGGACCGGGCGGCGCCAGAACCCATTGCCCCTTCGCCCAGGCCTCCACCGGTAAACAATACGAAGAGGCCGAGAGCGGCCATGACGGCAAGGGTGACCGCAAGGGCGATACCATCCGTTCCCGCACCGTAGAGAACGCCGCCGACGGCTGCCATCCCCGTAGTCCAAAGCGCGATCAGGATTACGTTGCGCCGCACGTTGCTTGCCGCTCCCACTTTGTCCGAAAAATACGTCAGACCGGTTACTTGTTCACGCCGGACATCTTGCCCTTGAGGCGCCATACGAAGCTTATCACCTCGGCGACTGCCTTGTAATGCTCTTCCGGAATCTGCTGATCGAGGTCGCAGCTGGCATGAAGCGCACGCGCCAAAGGCGGGTTCTCAATGATCGGAATATCGTGCTCTTCCGCCAGATCGCGTATCCGCTTTGCCACAAGGTCCTGTCCCTTCGCGACCAATACGGGGGCTTCCATCTCATCCGGGTCGTAGGACAGCGCACAGGCAAAATGCGTCGGGTTGGTCACCACGACATCCGCGTCCGGCACCGCTTGCATCATACGCGTCCGCGCCCGTTCCATGCGGATCTGTCGCAGGCGGTTCTTGATCTGCGGGTCCCCTTCCTGGTTCTTGAACTCTTCCTTTATTTCCTGCTTCGTCATGCGCAGCTGTTTGCGGTGCTGCATGCGTTGGAAGAAGATATCGAAGACCATGATCGCAAACAGGATCGACAAGACCCCTGCGAGGATCCTGAGGATCAGGATGAGTATTTCCTGGAGGTGATCTTCGGAGGTCATACTCGGCAGCAGGTCCAGCCGGTTGAATTCCGGCATCACCAGCACGATGCCCACCGCCGCCACGACGGCAAGTTTCAGGAAGTTCTTGAGAAACTCGACATAGGTTTTGGCCTGAAAATACTTCTTCGCGCCGGTAATCGGATTGATTTTGCTAAGCTTGGGTTTCATCGGCTCGGTCACGATGACCCAGCCATTCTGAAGCACGTAGCCCGACGCCGCCAAAACGGCGAACATGATCAACGGCCAGGCCATGACGCCGAGGACCTCAAGCAACATTTTGGTCAGTGATGCGCCAAGCTCCGAGGGCCCGTATAGAAAGGAATGGGGCCGGGCGACGAAGGCGAACAGAATCTCCTTGAGCCGGCTGGCGACGAAGGGCGCCATCAGCGCCAGCATGATCGCCGTACCGAACAGCATGACCCATGTCGGCACTTCACGGCTGGTTGGCAGCTGCCCTTTCTGTCGGGCATCCGCCAACCGTTTGCCGGTCGGTTCTTCTGTTTTCGAGTCGGCGTCGTCGTCGCTGGCCAACGGCCCGTCCGTCCTCTACACCACCGCCTGCCCGCCGCTCCTCGCGTTTGACCGGGCTTTCTACCTGGGCGCCTATTTCGGACGAGCACCCGGCTTGGCAGCTGTCAGTTGAAACTGATGAACCTGGTCAACCCATCCGAGAAATCGCCCAGGAAAGTCGTCATGATAGCCTGAATGGTGATTAACAGTACGATAAGACCCAATAGAATTTGCAGCGGCATGGCCAGGAAAAATACCTGCAACTGCGGCATCAAACGGGCCAACAAACCCAATAGCGCATAGAAGGTCGTTCCGATCACCAGAAACGGCGAGGCGAGCTTCATCGCCAGAATGAAACTGTCCGCCACCGCACGCGCGATCATTTGCGAAAAATCGCCGATCTCGGGCATCACGCCCGGCCGGAAGACCTGATAACTCTCGACCACCCCCGCCAGCATCACATGGTGCAAGTCCGTCTCGAAGATCAGGAATGTGCCGAGCATTGTCAGCAACACCGATTGCAGCGATCCCTGGTCGTCGAGTCCCGGGTTGAACAAAAGCGCATTGGCGAAACCCGTGATGACGGAAATGATCATACCCGCGGTCGACAGGGCGGCAACCATGATCCGAACCATCGCGCCTAGAAAGACACCCACCAGGATTTCGGCGGCGATCAGCAGAGCGATCGCCATGATGCCGGCCGTCGGGATCGCCGGCACTTGGTCCTGCACGATCGGCGTGACGATGATACTGAATGACAGTGCAAACAGCAGACGGACCTGCGGCGAAATATAGGCCTCGCCGATGGTCGGCAGAATCATGAACGTCGCGCCGACTCGCACGAAAACCATCATCAACGCAAAAACCTGGATAGCGAGAAGGTCGGCCAACATGCGCCGTGTAACCTTTCAGGTCAGCCGAGCGAAATAGCCTTGTCCATGACGTAAGTCATCAAGTCGGTCAAAACGCTCAGCATGAACGGAAGTAGCACCAGCAGGGACGCGAAAACGACCAGGATCCGCGGGACGAAGGTCAAGGTCGCTTCCTGGATCTGCGTCAGGGCCTGGAACACTGCGATGATCAATCCCACGATCAGGCCGACAATCATGATCGGCGACGAAACGAGCAACGTCGCGCGAATGGCTTCGAAAGCGATATCAAGTGCTGCTGATTCATCCATGGCTGTAACGCGTATCGACCGTCTGTTCGAAACTGATTGGGTGCAATCTATCCCGATTCAGCGACTGTCGACCATCGCCGCCAACGTCCCTTTCCGAGCAACCGCACCAGGCCGCCTAAATGCACCGCCCGAATGCACCGCCGGAGGTTAGATCGGCATGCGGAGGATTTGCTGATAGGCGCTGATCATCCGGTCCCGCACCCGAACCACTGTGTTCAATGTCGCCTCGGCATGGGACAGGGCGGTCACGACTTCGGTCAGATCGGCCCGCCCGGCAATTGCGTCGATCGACAGTTTTTCCGCCGCGCGGTTGGCGACGACGGCTTCGTTGACGCCGGATTTGACGAGGTCCAGGAATGAACCGCCCGCTGGCGTATCACCTTTGCCCGCCGCCGAGGGACTCGGGAGCGGGGTTGCGTTCGCGCGGTATGCGGCGGCTGCGTCTGCGGGGTTGATTGCCATTTATCTAAAATCCAATCTATTTCCCAATCTACCCATCGAACCCTTAATCAAGCGTTAACGAGTACCGGCCAAGCAACGGCCCGCTCCATCTGCGGACGGGGGCAGCCTACGCCATTAGCGCAGCAGGTCCAAGGTCGTCGAAACCATCCGCTTCGTGTTCTCGATCACACTGACATTGGCCTGGTAGGTCCGTTGTGCCTCAAGCATGTCCATCGTTTCGATCAAGCCGGTCACGTTCGGCATCTTATAATACCCGTTCTCGTCCGCCGCGGGATGGTTCGGATCGAACTGCAATTTGAACGCAGACGGATCTTCAGTCACCCGACGGACCCTAACGGTATCCACATCAAGCTGCCTGTCCAATGCATTCTTGAACGTAACCACTTTCCGGCGATACGGGTCGCCGCCAGGCGTATCCGCCGTGGAGGTTTGGTTCGCAATGTTTTCCGCAATCACACGGATTCGCGTGCCTTGGGCCCGCATGCCGGAACCCGCAACGAACAAGGCGCCTTTTAGACTATCTGTCATGATCTTATCCTTTCCCTGTCCGTCCGGTTACTGGCCGTTGGTGCCGAGCGCAGCCTTATAAAGGTCTGTGTATTTCCGGAAAATTCTGGTCGCCAACTGATAGTCGGCCTGCGTTTGGCCCAGTTTCATGACCTGCTCTTCCATGATCACCGCATTGTCGTCCGGCGTCACTTCATAGGGATATCGGTTGCTCTGCACCTTGAACGCATCCGCGCTTGTCTTGGCGGCGAAGCTGGCCCCCTGGGCCGTTTCCAAAGGCAGGTTCGACTGGGTTTCGCGCAGGGCGTCCCGAAAATCCAAGGCGCGAAGGTCCTGCGCCTGATATCCTGGCGTGTTTGCGTTGGCGATGTTCTGGGCCAGGACGCGCTGACGTTGGGTCAACCAGCGCATCCGATCTCCTGTCATCATGAACAGGGCCGTATCTTTTAACGGCATGTCTCTCTCCTCTACTCACACGGGCCTCTCCAAACCCGCCAACATCCAAGCAAGCACCGTGCCAGACGCATTTACCGACCCGGCCACCTCAATCGCGAGGCGACGTTTACTTGAATATTGAAGAGATCGTGAAGCAATTTGGTCAAAATTACAAATAAAGGAATGTCGCCTAAAGTATAGGATCACAATTTCGATCTACTTCACCTCCCAGAAACTGCCTTTTCTTTAGGTTTCACATGCCGCATCCATAAAAACACGGAAATTGGCCATTGGTCGGGTTCGTGCTGTAGTCTTGTCTGTGTTCGCATATCGACTTTGGCGGCCGACCGAAAATGTCCGACGACTTGGAACCAGGCAAAATCATCGATCACAAATCTGGCGATGCCGGCAATAAGGCGGTCGCTCTTTCCCGTGGTTCTGATGAAACCGACAAGGGACCGACCGTTCTTGCCACCGGAACGGGTTTCCTGGCGGACCGAATCGTTGAAGAAGCCTTCAAGGCAGGTGTTGCGGTTCGAACCGACGCGGACCTTGTCGAAATCCTCTCAGCTACGGAGGTGGGAGAGGAAATCCCGATCGAAGCCTTCGTCGCGGTGGCGGAAATCCTGCGCTACGTATACGAACGCAATCAACGAACATCCCGTGCGGAAACCGCCGCCAGAGATGAAGATGTCGCGGCCATCATCGGCCAAGCAGAACTGTAAGGGGCAGCCATGAACAAGGACCAAGTTGAACTCGAACTCAGGCTCCTGATCGATGAAGTGGCGAAGGGACATGAAAAACTTCTCGCCGGCGAGGATTTCGGATTGCACGGCATCAACCGGCGGATCGAAAGCGCCTGCCAGGCGGCCTTGGCCCTGCCCAACGAGGAAGTCGTCGAAATGCATCCCTTGATGCAGGAATTGAGAACCCAGCTCCAGGACCTCTCCACAAATCTCAATGAAGCAATGGACCGGGCGGGCATGTCGAGCGACGCACCGTCAACCGAGGACAATCCGGACGGCGGCAGCGACAAGAGCGGCGGCTGACATCATCCGAATCGGCTAAACTCATTAGCCTTGGGTTATCGGTCCGCCAAACGGCCCGTTAGCCTGCACGGTTCGGGCCGAGATATCCCCCTATTCTTATCTCCGGACCCGCCCCGCGTTTTGCCTTCGATCGGGGTCTACGCCAATGGGCGACGTTATCGATTTCGCGAGTTATCTGCGGTTCGTCGCAGCTTTGGCCTTCGTCCTCGGCCTCATCCTCGTTGCCGCCCATATAGCAAAGAAGGTGATGGCCGGCAGGGCCCATGTCGGCACACGCAGCCAGGGCCGCCGTCTTGGGGTCGTGGAGGTTCTGACACTGGACGCCCGACACCGGGTTTTCCTTATCCGCCGGGACAACACGGAACACCTGGTCATGACCGGACCGTCCGGCGATCTTTTGATCGAAGGAAGTATCGAGGAAAGCCAACGCCTCATCCCGCAAGCCGACGCCCAGGTTACCCCCCTTCACGCCGGAACGGACGCCCCGGTTGGGAAACAAGGCGTGGAAGAACAATCACGGTTGCAAATGACGGCGATGCAGAAGATGGCCGGCCTTTTCGGGGACCGCCGGGCATGAAACGGTTTGGCTTTGGATCGGCATTTTATCGTTCCTGCACATTGAACGGTTTCCGTCCCGGCACCCGAAAGGCGCTGATATGGCTTGGGTCGCTTTCGGTTGCCCTTGCCGCGGGCCTTTGGGCAGTGCCGTCGCTGGCCCAATCCCTAAACATCGATATCGGCGAAGGTGGTTCCGTCACGGGCAGGCTGATACAGCTCGTCGTCCTCATGACGGTGATATCGTTGGCGCCATCGGCGCTTGTGATGGTGACCTCCTTCACCCGCCTCGTCATCGTATTGTCCCTGTTGCGGACCGCGATCGGCACGCAGCAAAGTCCGCCGAACACCGTGATGATCAGCTTGGCCCTGTTTCTGACCTTCTTCATCATGCAGCCTGCCTTCGATCAGGCCTATACGACAGGAATAGAACCCTTGATCGCTGAGGAGATCTCCGAGGAAGTCGCCTTCGAACGATCCATGGAACCCTTCCATGCCTTCATGATGCGCCATGTGCGCGAGAAGGATTTGGCCTTGATGATGGATATCGGTCAGATCAGTGCGGTTGAGGCACCGGAAGAAACACCGCTGCGCGCTTTGATACCGGCTTTCATGATTTCCGAATTGAGGCGCGCCTTCGAGATCGGGTTTCTTGTCTTCGTCCCCTTCCTGGTTATCGACATGGTCGTTGCCTCGGTACTGATGTCGATGGGGATGATGATGTTGCCGCCCGTGATGATCGCGTTGCCGTTCAAGCTGATCTTCTTTGTGTTGGTGGACGGCTGGTACCTCGTCGTCGGAAGCCTGGTGCAAAGCTTCCAACCGGTATGACGACAGGAGGAGTCCGTCTTCAGTGATCCCCCTTCAGTGATCACTGGGGGCGACGAACTGATCCGACAACCCCGTATCATAGGCCAACCCCTCGGCGGTGATCGTCACCGGCGGACCGCCCCGGGCCAGCCCCTTGCGGGCAAGCGCCGCCCAAACGCCCTTGTTCGAAAACCCGCTGATATCCCGCGCGGAAACGACATAAGGTCCGATATGCACATGGTCGCCATGCGGCGCCGGCAAAGTCGGCAATACGACATCGCCCGTATCCGCGTCGCGCATGCCTTGGCCAGCCTCGTTGATAAGAACCTGAACGAGCGCCAAGGTGCGGAGTTGAAGCTTGTTGAGTTTGAGCGGGTTGATACGCGGCGCCATGTCGAAAGCCGACCCTTTTGTTGTTGCCTGAGCACAACATCGCTAACGCAGATTGACCGGTTCGGCAAACTCGGCTTCCGCGTCACCCTTTGCGGATACCGGGGCGCGGGACCGTTCAGCGCCCATCCGCCGCGAAACTCCCCGCTGCGGCGGGAATATCCGCATAGCCGTTCAGGATGAGCAGCGTATCCACCCTTTGTCCATCCTTCGCCAGCGGGAAATAGACCCTCTCGCTATCGACAAAGCTTTTGTCCGGATGCGGCATGGGAAAACGGTCATAGACCGGCTGGCCGGTTTCGACCGCGGTCATCATGTTTGTACGGATGCGGTCAATGAAGTCCGGCAGGACAGCGTCCTCGATATACTGGCCGGCTATGAAACGGCCCGCCCTTCGGTTCTGCTCGCCCCCGACAAGGCGGAATTTGAACCGAATTTCGTCTTCATAAAGCACTTCGACGAGGTTCACGAACGGCATGTGTTCCGGGAAAACAGTCGGATCCACATCCTTCTTCGACGCCAAGCCCTTCGGATTGAGCGCGTTCAGATAGTCCCGCATCCAAAGATATTTCGGATCAAGAACAGCCAGAACTTTATCGTCTGCAATCGTAGGCGAATGCTTCACGGTTCCCGAAGCTCCCTGCCAGCGACACCGGCTAAGCCGGATGCCCATTCGATTCGGACCGAACGCTATTTCCTACCCACCCCAAAATACGTTAGCGAAGGCTAATTCTGAGCGCAAGGAAACAAACCGCGTGCCGGACTGTGCTCCCGAGCGTCGATGGCGCGCCTTACGCCAAAAATGAAGAACGCCCCCCGGAAACCGGGGAGCGCCCTTCGACGGATCTGCGCCAGCGAGAGGAGAGACGAGAGAGAGGAGAGTGCGGACGCAAATCCAAACCGGATTCGTACTGCCAGGGTGCGACGCGGCCTTTGTAGGCCACAGCACGCATTCTGTGCCTTTCGGTCTCTCCTCCGGTTTCGGGCTACGCGTTCGTTACGCGCCTCGTCCCTCCTGACCGTTATGCCGAAAGGCTGGATTTCTTATGTCTTCGTAGCGGTATTCCCTTCGGTCATTTCCGCGATCCGGTTAAACCCCAGCCGTTCTAGAACGGCAGAATGATATCGACGATCTGCGAGCCGTAACGCGGCTGCTGTACGTCGGTGATATGCCCGCGCCCGCCATAGGACAGTCGCGCTTCCGCAATCTGGTCGTAGTTCACGGTGTTATTGTTGGTCACGTCTTGCGGCCGAATAACGCCGGCGATCTGCAATTCGCGCACCTCATAGTTCACGCGGGTTTCCTGACGGCCGTGAACAACAAGGTTGCCGTTCGGCAATATCTGGGTCACCACCGCGGCAATCCGCAATTCAATGATTTCCTCGCGGTCGATCGAGCCGGTACCCTGGTTGCTGGTGTTGCTGTCCGTCGCAAAAATGTCCGGCGGGTTCACCGCCTCCGGCAGGATGCTGTCCAAGGCCGCCTCGTATCCGAGCAGTGAGTCGATATCGAGGTTTTCGTTGTTTGTGCGCGACCGCGTCGTCGTGTTTTCCAACTCGGCATTGTCATCGATATCGATCAGGATCGTGACGATATCGCCCACTTGGTTCGCGCGCAGGTCCTTGAAGAAGGCACGCGACCCCGGACGCCACAGAGAGTTCGGGCGCGGCGTCGCGACCGTCGGCTGCGGCATCGGCATGCTCACCGGCTGATATTCCGGCGCATGCGTCGGGTTCTTGATTTCCGACATCCGCGGCTCATCGCCAACCTGAGCCAGCCGGTTCAAGGCGTTGCAGCCGGCCAACATGGTCCCCGCCAACAGCAGGGCGCAAAGGCGCATGCCGTATCTCTGAGTTCGTTTTCGCTCGACCTGTTTCATCATGGCCATTCTCCTTGAGGCGTTCTGCCCCGAAACCTTTCTTCCAGTTGTTCGCGCCTACTGCAGAGCGACTTGGCTGGGCAGCGATACGGACGCCTCGCCGACCCCCGTCACCACCGCTTCGAAAACCCTGTTGCTCTGTAAATTCTGGATCCGGATCACGTCATCCAATCCACCCGATTCCACAGCTCGGCCACGGGCGGTAAGAACCATGTTCCGCGCCTCGAGCTTGACGGAGACGAGCCCGCCTTTCTTGACCAATACAGGGGGTTGGACGGAATTTGCGCCGACCGCCCGTCCCATGGCCAGCGTCTGTTTGGCGCTTAGCCCGATCAGGTCGGCCGGGTCGACAATCGTATTCGCCGCAAGCCCACCGCGCCGCATTTCGACCATTTCAATGTCACGGGCGCCAATGATGTCGCCGCGCAGGATCCGGCGGGCCGGAACCGGCACCTCGACCAGTCGGTGGATCTGGCCCGAAACGGCAATCCGAACCGCATGGGGGTTTTCGGCGGGGGCCACGACGAAAGCGGTGAAGCGGTCAGTCCGCGGATCCAACTGCAATTGGCTGATCCCGACCGTCGCCGGCTTATCCTTCGGCACGTTCATCGAAAGCACGCGGTTATCCAGCTGCAGGTCCAGCCGCTCATCCGCAAGATCCTCATTCCGGTGAATGATCGCGTTGAGCAATTCCGACCGGATCTTCTCCGCGGGTATCACATGCGACAGCCGGGTAACGGTTGCCATGTCGTAGCGGGAGGTCGGGCGCCAGTCCAAACCGAAGGCACGGGCCACGCGGCCGAGCCAACGGGCTTCCAGCGTCGAGGACTGACCCGGGGACGGTGAACGCGCGATCACGCGATCCGCATACGGGCCGGCATTCTCGAATACATCGCCAAGCATCACCCCGTCGCCCGCGATGCGGATATCGGTGATGAGCCGGGCCGGTTTCGAAATCTCGGCCTTGTTTTCCGCAGCGTCGGCATCCCAGGCAGTAGCCGCGACCGCGATGGAAAATCCAGCCAGACCGAAAACCGCCGCGCGCAGGGTCGCCTGCCAGGCCTGTTTCCACCGGGGAGCATGTTCCGTTCTGATCGTCATCGACATCGACATCGCTGTCACCATTTCCCTCAGGGTCCGATCAATCCGACTAGCGGATATTGGACACCGTCTGCATCATCTGGTCGGAGGTTTCGATTACCTTCGAATTCATTTCGTATGCGCGTTGAGCGGAAATCAGATTGGTGATTTCCTCCACCACGTTGACGTTGGATGTTTCCAGGAAACCCTGCTGCAGGGTTCCGAACCCGGTCGATCCGGGCGTACCGGAAACCGGCGTACCCGAGGCCGGGGTTTCCAGGAAAAGATTGTCGCCGACTGCGATCAATCCGGCCTCGTTCGGGAATGTGGCCAATTGGAACTGCCCGATATTCTGTGGCGCGGTCTGTCCGTCCAGGCTGACCAGGACTTCGCCGCTGGCATTTATCGAGATATCGATCGCGTTCTGCGGAACAGTCAGCCCAGGATCCACCGAGAACCCATCGACAGTGACGATCTGTCCGTCAGCGTCTAGCTGCATCGACCCGGCCCGCGTATAGGCCGTATCGCCGTTCGGCAGATCGACTTGAAAATAACCGTTGCCGTTGATCGCGACGTCGAGCGGGTTTTCCGTCAGCGTCAGGTTGCCCTGTTCCGTGATACGGTAAACCGCCGCCGTCCGGACACCGAGACCGACCTGCACACCGGCGGGAACGATGGTGCCCGCATCGGAGGAGTTCGACCCGACGCGCCGCAAATTCTGATACAGCAAATCCTGAAATTCCGGCCGCCGCCGCTGAAAAGCGGTTGTGTTCAAGTTGGCGATGTTGTGGGAGATCACTTCGACATTGAGCTGCTGTGCCAGCATCCCTGTCGCACCGATTGATAGAGATCTCATTGTTCCAACTCCTACCTATGTTTTCTTCGCGGCGCCCGGGCCGGCCCTTTCCGGGTCGGTTGCAAGGAACCCGGCCAGGCCGTCAGGCCGTCGCCCGCGTCAATTTATCGATCATGTCGCGCATTCGACGGTCTTCCTGGTCCAGGAACGTCTTCACGCGTTTATGGTCTCGCGAAATCCGCATCATCTTCGTCAGCTCGACAACCGCCTCGACATTCGAGTCTTCGAGACTGCCCTGAACGAGCCGTGGATCGGCAACGTCAACCGGGTTTTCCTGAGAGGTGAACATCCCGTTGGCAGCGCGCCGCAATTCTTCGGTATTCTCGAAGCGTACGACCCTTAACTGCCCCAATTGGCCATTGGCGCCGGAGATCACACCGTCCGCGGCAATGCTGAGGTCGGTCTCGCCAGGCGGAATAACGATCGGCCCCGCCTCGCCCTGAATCGGCTCGCCGGTCCCCGTGACCAGGGTGCCATCCGCATCCAGTTGGAAACGACCATGACGCGTATAACGGTCGCCCAGCTCCGTATCGACGACAAAGAAACCGTCGCCGCTGATGGCAACATCCAAGGGATTACCGGTTTGCCGGATCGGCCCATCGTCCATGACGCGGTACTGACCAAGGTCCTGCACATAGGAAAGACCCGGCGCCCGTCGTTGCGTGTCGACCAGGAATTCCCGGAAGACCAACTTTTCCGCCTTGTAGGAAGGGGTATTCACATTGGCGAGGTTGTTCGCCGTGATATCCATTTCCCGTTCCAAGGCCGCTTGGCGCGACATCGCAATGTAGACGGAGTTCTCCATAACTCTATCCTCTCTACTCAACCCCCATGCCGGGTTACGGCACTCTCGTTGGGGGATGCACTCTGCACTTCTCTCTCGCCGGACTAGGGAGCAAGCGGCGTGCCAAAAGCAAAAAGGTCAGGATTCATGCGGCTTTCACGAAAAGGCCGCCGGTTCGACAGCCTGCTGCGGCAGGGAACAAGGCGGACAACAGGCGGTGGGCTCGACAGGACCGGGCACAAATTGCCCGCAAGGTCCGAAAATCGGATTGTTTGCCACGACTTCGAGGCAAGTCAGGTAAACTCAGGGCCCCCGTCTACGGTATTACAGGATGATCTCTTCACCGGCGCCGATCATTATTTGCCTTGATTGTAGATTTGCACGATTTCCTTTAGTCTTACTGGGTAAATCGTGGTGGGGTGTAATTTGCCGGGCGGCCGGCATCGAAAAGGCAGACGAACAAGGTTCATATCGCCTGGTTTTGCCTATCCACAATTTTCCTGCCGCAGTCATGGTTTTGGTCATGACCGGACCGGCGTTCAGGTTTTGGCGAATATCGGGCGGAAATTTTAGACCATGAGCGAAGAAGTCGAAAACGGCGAAGGCGAAGAGGGCGGCAAGAAGAAGGTCGGCGGGAAGAAGCTGGTCCTTTTCATCGTTTTGCCGATTCTTATCCTGGTCGGCGCCGGCGCCGGCCTGTATTTCAGCGGCATGTTGGATTCGTTACTCGGCGGCGAGGAACAACATGAGGGCGAAGGCGACGGCCATGGCGAGGAACACGCCGCGGAACCAGCCGTCGCGACACCGGGCTTCTACCTGGAAGTCCCGGAAATGCTGGTTTCCCTGCGCTCGTCGGGACGCAAGCAGCAGATCCTGAAACTTCGGATCAGCCTCGAACTCGCCGGTCCGGAGGATCAAGCCGCGATTGAGGGGTTCATGCCGAAAATCGTCGACAATTTCCAAGTTTTCCTTCGGGAATTGCGGGTCGAGGAGCTGGAAGGAAGCCAGGGATTGTACCGTATCAAGGAAGAGATGCTGGCGCGCGTGAATCAGGCCGCCCATCCTGTTAAGATCAAGGATGTGCTTATCGGCGACATGCTGATTCAATAAGCCCGCATGCTGCCATCAAGCCGCAAAGGCTTGAATTGGCCCGTTTGTTGCGGGGAATCCGGCACACTGGACCGGAATGATTTGAACCGAGTGGTTTGAAGATGAGTGACGAAGACGATATCGCCCGCGACATGGAGGCCCCGGCCGAGGACGGCGCGGATGGCGAAGACGACGCGCTTGCCGAAGAATGGGCAGCGATGGCCGACGACGATGACGACATCGGCGGCGGCGGCTCGGCGCGTGTTCTAAACCAGGACGAAATCGACAGCCTTCTGGGTTTCCAGGAAGGTGATGACGATGGCGCGCAATCCGGTATCGAGGCAATCATCGATAGCGGCATGGTGTCCTATGAACGCCTGCCGATGCTGGAAATTGTGTATGACCGCCTGGTCCGCATGATGTCGACCAGTTTGCGTAATTTCACCTCGGACAACGTCGAAGTCAGCCTGGACAACATCACCTCCATTCGGTTCGGCGATTACCTCAACTCCATTCCGCTTCCCGCCATGCTGACCGTCTTCAAGGCGGAGGAATGGGACAATTACGGCCTGATCACGGTCGACAGTTCACTGATTTACTCCATCGTCGACGTGCTGCTGGGCGGCCGGCGCGGAACGGCGGCGATGCGGATCGAAGGCCGCCCCTACACCACAATCGAACGCAACCTGGTAGAGCGGATGATCAATGTCGTCCTTGCGGACCTTTCCGCCGCGTTCGACCCGTTGTCTTCCGTAACGATGCGGTTCGACCGCCTGGAAACGAACCCCCGTTTCGCGACCATCGCGCGGCCCGCGAACGCGGCAATTCTCGCCCGTCTTCGGATCGACATGGAAGACCGCGGCGGCAGGCTCGAACTGATGCTTCCCTATGCGACGCTGGAACCGGTTCGCGAACTGCTGCTGCAGATGTTCATGGGTGAGAAATTCGGCCGAGACTCGATCTGGGAAAACCATTTGGCGACGGAATTATGGTTCACCGACGTGCCGATCGAGGTTGTTTTGGACGAAATGCAGTCCACTTTGGGCCATGTCCTGGAGTGGGAAAGAGGCACTTTCCTGCCGCTTTCCGCCACACCGCGGTCGGAAGTGACACTGCGTTGCGGTGCCATACCGATGTTCACCGGGCATATGGGGCAAAAATCGGGTAACATAGCGGTCAAGATTGAAGGCAAGGCGGAGGCCGATACATGATCCTACCCGAACTGTCGCTGGTTCTGGACATCCTGATTGCGTGTCTGCTGGTGGCGGTAATCGTCTATGCCCTGCGCTTGAACAAAAGCCTGTCCGTGCTGCAGCAAAGCAAGAGCGAGCTGGAGAAGATGCTAAACAGCTTCGGCGAATCCACCGAGAAAGCGGAACAGGCGATCCAACGGGTCAAGGAAGCATCGACGCAGAACCGCGATTCACTGAACAAACTGTTGAGCGAAGCGGAAACCTTGCGCGAAGACTTGGCGTTCATGATTGAACGCGGCAACAGCCTTGCCGACAAACTGGAAGGCGGCATTGCACAGCACCGGCCCGGAACGGAGCATTCCGCAACCGCCGGCGGCAACCAGGGCGGCGATATCGAAACCGCCATGCGGGCGGCGCGTCACGCCGCGGCCGCAACGGGCAAGGAATCCCGGAAATCGCTGGCGGTGAAGCCAGAGGACCGGGCAAGCGGCGGAACCGCGAAGTCGACCTTGCCGGCCACGACCGGCGCGGAAGGCGACGCGGGCCAAGGCAAGGAAAATGCCGGCAAGGCAAAGTCGAAATCCGCATTGTTGCGGGCGTTGCAAGGAATGCGGTAGCGACCCCATATATATAGGGAATCGCAATGCGCAGAGCATGGGACAATGAGATTAGGCTTTAGAATCCTGCCGTTAACGATTTTCGTTGCGGCGATTATGCTCACGGTGAAGGTCGGGACCATCTGGCAGGCCGTCAGCGAAGGGAAACCCTTGGCCGGGGCCCCGGTTGAGGCGCAGAGAGCGCTTGCCCAAAACGAAAGCGAGCCGCCGCCCGTGGAAAACGGCTCCAGCGGCTTCGATACGTTCAACGACGAACTGCCGGAAGGCTCCGTTGCCGCCGAGACGACGGAAGAAGACGACAAGCTGGCCGATCTCACGTCCTTGTCCCCCGGCGAGATCCGTCTGTTATACGATCTGTCGAACCGACGCGACGATATTGCAGTCAAGGAACGCGAGATTTCCGAACGTGAGGCCCTTCTGAGGGCCGCGGAGGAGCAATTGCTGGTCAAACAGCAGCAATTGGAACGCATCCGTGAGGAAATCCGCGGCTTGGTGCAGGAATACGACCAGGAACAGGATGCCGACCAGGAGCGCCTGCGAAACATCTACTCCGCGATGAAACCGAAATCCGCCGCCGCAATTTTCAACGAATTGGAGCTGGAAACCCTTGTCGGCGTGTTGCGCGGCATGAGCGCCCGGAAAGTTGCACCGATCATTGCGGCCATGACCCCGGACCGCGCCCGAATCCTTACGCGCGAACTGGCGGAAAGAACCGATCTGCCGCAATTGCCGAATTGACAATAATAGCTCCCGAATCCGGTTATAGTGGAAATAGTTAGGCCAAATGTGCCAATCAGGAATTGACCCATCATTTAGAGAGTCTTAACTAAATCCTGCGATTGTCTGGGGAGGAACACGGGGCTGGGCTCGCATTTTGTTCTGAATGATATAGGGATCCCGGCATAGTAGGCCTAGGTAATGTTCACTCCCGCAACGCGGATGGGTGCCGTCGCCTGAGCTTATGGAACAAACGGGACACGAACGGACGGAGTGATTGCATGGCTGTCGATCTGAACATGCAGGTCTTGATTGTCGATGACTACAAGACGATGTTGAGAATTATTCGAAACCTTCTCAAACAGCTTGGCTTCAACAACGTCGATGAAGCAATGGACGGAAGCGAAGCGCTGCAGAAGTTGCGCGCGAAGGATTATGGACTGGTCATTTCCGACTGGAACATGGAGCCGATGACGGGCATTCAATTGCTGCGCGAAGTGCGGGCGGATAAACGGATGCAGGATCTGCCGTTCATCATGATCACCGCGGAAAGCAAGACGGAAAACGTCATCGCCGCGAAGCAGGCCGGTGTAAGCAACTACATCGTGAAGCCGTTCAACGCTGCGACCTTGAAACAAAAACTGACCAGCGTTCTCGGTCCGTTCTAAGCAATATCGCCATTGCGCAATGGGTTCGCGGGTATTTTCTACCTCCCCGTTCCGTGTTGTTTCATCCGCGATGTGTTTCGCGGCGACAGCCAAGCATTGTTTGATGCGGAAATACGCGGAACGGGACAGAAACATAATCCGCGCAGCTTTGATCGGCTGTGGATTTTGACCCGGAATCGACGCTAGAATCAGTCCGTTAGATGGCGCGGTTCCGGCCTTCGGCTGGCGCGCCGGAAAAACCGTGCCGGATACAAGCCGTCGAAAAGCTTCCGGCGGCGGACTTTTTGCATTGCCGAACCGGTGAAGTCCGAAGCCGGCCCGGAACGAGGCGGAACGCGTGGCGCAACAAGACCAGTACATTGATGAACAACGTCCGGTACCCGATACCGGGCCGATCATGTTTCTGAGCCTGTTTTTGCTTCTTCTGGCGTTTTTCATCCTTTTGACTGCCATCTCCACCTTGGAAGAAACCAAGTCCCGGCGTGTCCTGAGCTCGGTCGCGGCCACCTTCAAAACCCAGATCATTCCGGACAACACCGCGCAGATCCTGATCTCGACCATCGGCCCTGTCCCCGAACCCGAGGAGGTCATAGACGATGTCGAGCGTCTTTGGATCACGGCGATCCCGATCGCCCGTGTCGACTCCCTCACCCGCGGACGGACGCTTCAACTGACCATCCCGGCAACCGAGATCTTTGTCGGTGGAGAGGCGACCCTGCGGGCCGATCGCAAAGACCTGCTGCGCGCCACCGGATATGCATTGGCCGCGCGGTTGGAAGGTTTCACCGCACAATTGCGTTTCACCATCCCCGTCGACGGTTTGGAGGCGGTCACCCCGGCAACTGCCGCCGATGTTGGCCGCTTGGAGCAGGAACGGATCGGCGCGGTAATCTTGAATCCCGACGACACCTCGGAGCCCACGGCAGAGCCGACGACCGACGACACCTCGCCAAATCGGAACATGCTTCCCTTCGCACGGGCCACCGCCTTCGCACGCGCCCTGGTCGATGCCGGCGCCCCGCCGGACGGAATCGCCGTCGGCGTAGCGGAACGGCGCAGTTCGCGCATCCGCTTGCGCTTCGACATCATCGAAAATGGACGGGCGAATATTTCCTTTGCCGATGACGGCAATGCGGCCGAGCCGAGAAGCCGCCTTGCACCGCCGGCGGATACGGAACTGATAAATCCGGTTACACAAGCGGCCCCCCCGACGATCGACGGCGACGATGCGGGCGTTACCGAAGCGGAAACGGAAGCGCAACCCGGTTCGGCTTTGCGGGATGCCTTGGGCGACGCGCCGGTTCTTTTGGAAGGAACCGCCCAATGATCGATCCGGGGTTCAATGCCGCACCGAAAGAGAATGTCGAAAAGTCACCCGCATGGCTGGTCAGCATGGGGGATGTCACGGCCCTAATGCTGACTTTCTTCGTCATGCTGTTCTCGATGTCCTATGTGAAATCGGAACGGTGGGACGAAATCATCAGCCTGCTGAATCGGACCACCGAACCTTCGGAGATCCAGAAACCGATACCGACCAGTGATCGGGCGATACCGTCGGTGGAAGTCTTGGCAGGGCTGTCGACCGACTATCTGCATCGCATCCTGCAAGAGAAACTGGCCCGAGATCCGATCCTGGCAAACGCGCGAATAACGCCATTGGAAGACCAGGTCGTCATCTCGCTGCCGAGCGACGCCTTGTTCGCGTCGGGATCCGACGAGTTGAGCGAAGAGGCGAAATTGGCCGTGCGGGAACTTGCCGGCGTGCTGGCGCAGGTCGGCAATCAGGCGGAAATTGTCGGTCACACGGACCCCTTGCCGCCTGCGGCAGGATCCTATCCATCGAACTGGGACCTTTCCCTGGCGCGCGCCCTGCGCGTGGCGAACGCGTTGACCGACGCGGGTTACAAAGGAAATTTCGCCGCAATCGGGATGGGGGATTCCCGGTTTCGGCATTTGGACCCCGGCCTGACGGAAGAGCGCCGATATGAACTGGCACGACGGGTCGATGTCGTGCTTCGGTCGGAAGCCGGGGGGCAATAGGTGACAAGACGCTTCCCGTATCACGCTGTTTCATTAGCCCTGGCAGGGAAAAGCCGGGCGCTTTCCAAAAACCTGCTGCTGTCGGGTGTATTTGCCGCCGCTTTGCTTGGGTCGGCCTTGCCCGCCTTCTCCCAGGAAACGATCGGAACGCGGGCCGGCGTCCATCCGGACTTCGGCCGGATCGTATTCGATTGGCCGCGCCAGGTCGGATACGAGGCATCCGTATCGGGCAATGAACTCGTCATCCAATTCGATACGCCGCTGCAGACTGATTTCACGCCCGTTCTGACCAATCTGGGCGACTATGTTCAAGGCGCATCGATCGAACCGGACGGGCGCACGGTTCGCCTTACGCTGGCCCGCCCGGTTACCGTGAACGGTTTTCGCAGCGGCACCGCCATTGCCATCGACATGCGTGCCGCGACGGATACAAGCGACAACGCGCAAGCGACGAATGCGCCGCAGCTTTCCGTTCGTGTCGGCGAGCATCCGACCTATACCCGCATCGTCTTCGATTGGACGGAACCGACCGACTATACCGTTTCAAACGAAAACGACGCGATCACGGTCCGATTCCAGCGCCCGGCGTCCATTGATACGGCCGCCGTCGCCAGTCGCCTGCCGCAAGGTTTCGGCCGTCCCCGCAGCGGCACCCGCGGCGGTGAGACCGTTTTCATCCTGCCCATGCCGCAGGGGACGACCGTCCGCGATCTGGTGTCGGATTCGAAAGTGGTCATCGACCTGACGCCGGGCGACGGACCGTTGCCCACAGAGGTCGCTCAACCGAACGACCTGTTGCCCGAAACCGCAGACACCGCTGTGGCGGAGGAACAACAAACAACGCAAACGACGGAACCGGAAACCGCGGCTTCCACCCCGGCAGAGCCCGCTGCTGAAACGGTGGCGGAAACCGCCGACACGCCTGAAGAACCGGTGCGGCAGGAAACAGCTGCGGCCGAGGCCCCAGCCAATGCCGAGGTCGCTGCAGCGGAACAGCAGACCCAGGCACCTGCGGAGCCGGCCCAGACAGACCAGCAATCCGCCGAGGCGCCTGCCGGGCCGGTCAACCTTGCCCCTCCCGCCGATCAGGCAGAGGCGGCGGCGGAAGAAGAAGCCCGCAAGATACTGGAAGCCGAGGATGCACGCGCCGCAGAGGAAGCGGCTGCAGCGGCGGAAGCGGCGGAAGCGGCCGCTGAAAATGCTCAACCACCCGGCGAGGCGCAGCAAACAGCCACGGGGGAAGCAGCGGAACCGGAACTGCAAACCAGGGCCCGCACCCCGGAGCCCGAACAGCAAGGCCCTGTTACCGCGGAACAATTGGCGACCCAACAAGCCTTGGAAGAAGGAACGATCCAGTTCCTGCGTGACGGGTCGGGCCGCCAAGTGACAGCCGACGGTCCTGCTCCTGTCAGTTTCTCCTTCGACTGGCCGGATGAAGTCGGCGCGGCGGTCTACCGGCGCGGAGAGAATATTTGGGTAGTCTTCGACCGTCATGCGCAGTTGGATCTGATACCCCTGCGCGAACAGGGCGCGCCACTGCTCGACCGAGTGGAACAATTGCCGATTTCCGGTGCGACGGTGCTGCGCATGCGGGCCGCCGACCCAAGCATCCAACCGGTGGTGAAGCTGGAAGGGTTCACCTGGGTCGTCGACTTCCGCCTGCAACCTTTCCCGCCCCGCGTTCAAGCTGAAATCCGAGCGGAAGCAGACCCGGATATCGGGCCGAAGCTTTTGTTCCCGACTGCCAATCCCGGAAGCCTTGTCACGGTTCCCGACCCGGATGTCGGTGACACGCTTCTGGTCGCCACCTATCGTGATCCCGGCGTCGGTGTGGCCGGCACACGGAACTATCCGGAATTCAGGGTGCTTGAATCCGCGCAAGGAGTGGTCGTCGAACCACAGGGAGACGACGTGCTGTTCGAACGCAGTTTCGACGGCTTCACCGTTTCCGGAACCGACGGCCTGCATATTTCCGCAGTCTCCCCGGAAGCGCCTGTCAGCACGGCGCAAAGTTTTTCGGCCCGGCGCCTGTTCAATTTCCAGGAATGGGTCCGCGGCGGTCCCGGCGACTACCTTGCCGGGGAATACGCATTGCTGACCTCGGTGACGGAAGTGCCGGAAGAAAAGAGGAACGACGCGCGGCTCGACCTTGTCCGCTTCTATGCCGCCCGGGATCGCGGCGCGGAAGCGACAGGGGTGATGGCGGTCGTCGAGTCGGAAGCCGAATCCTACTTCAAGAAAGCCGATGCCCGTGCCCTTCGTGGGGCGGTCCGCGCGCTCAACAACGACCTTGAGGAAGCCCGTACGGATTTGAGCGACCCGCGCCTGGACGGGTTTGCCGAGGCCGCCCTGTGGCGCGGCGCGGTCTTAGCAAAACTTGGGGATTGGAAACAGGCGGCCGACCAGTTCAAGGTCGCGGATTCCATCCTGCGCGACTATCCCTACCCCTTGAAGGCAAAACTCGGTCTGTTGCGGGTCGAGACCGCCTTGTCGACACGCGATTTGCGCACCGCCAGCAGTTGGCTGGACGAATTGGACGTTGCCGTCGATGAATTGAGCCGCGGGCAATATGCGGAACTGCGGTTCCACCAGGGCCGCGTCGCGCATGCGAATGACGACCTGGACCTTGCCAAGGACTTTTGGAACGAATTGATCGAAGGCGACGATCTGAAATACGCCGCCCGCGCCGAATATCTGATGATCAATGTTGAACGGCGTCAGGGCGATATCACCGACGACGAAGTCATCGACCGCCTGGAACGGCTGCGCTTCAAATGGCGCGGCGATGGTTTCGAATTCAACGTGTTGCGGCGCCTGGGTCAGGTTTATGTCGATAAGGGCGACTACTTCAACGGTTTGAACACCTGGCGCCTCGCCGTGACCTATTTCGCTGAAGACCCGGCGGCAAAGGAACTGGCCCAGGACATGACGGACCTGTTCCGGCGTCTCTATATCGACGGCGAGGCGGACAAGATGCCGCCGTTGCGCGCTTTGGCTTTGTACGACGAGTTCCGGGAATTGACGCCTTCAGGTGCTGAGGGCGATCTGTTGATCGAGCTGTTGGCCGCCCGGCTGGTCGATGTCGACCTGCTTGAGCGCGCGGCCAATTTGCTGGAACAGCAGGTCGAGTTCCGGCTGCAAGGCGAAGAGCGCGCGCGGGTCGGCGCGAAACTGGCCTTCATCAAAATCCTCGACAACGATCCATTGGGCGCCGTCGACGCCCTGACCAAAACAGAATTCCCGCAAATCACACGGGAGTTGGAGGACGACCGCCGCCGCCTGCAGGCGAAGGCCAATTACGAGTTGGATCGCGACGATGAGGCGGTCAAACTGCTTGCCGGTGATACCAGCATGGAAGCGGACATCCTGCGCCAGGACATTTATCGCAAGGCTGAAAACTGGACGGAAGCGGCGAAGGTCCTGCAACGCCTGTCCGGCGACCCGCCGGCGGAGGGAGAGGAAATTCCGGAACGGAATGCCCGCCACGTGGTCAATTGGGCCGTTGCGCTGAAACTCGACAAGGATGAAGCGGGCTTGGCCCAAATCCGGGATCTCTACGGACCGGCGATGAACATCTCGCCCTTCCGGGACGTCTTCAACTATATCGTCGCGCCGAATGACCAGGGCGGCGCCAGCCTGCAGGCCAGCCTGCAGCAACTGGCCGGGGGCGACGGTTTCAACGCCTTCATGGAAAATTACCGTGACCGTTTGCTGACGCCGTCCTTGAACGCGGAAGAACAGCCGCCGGTTACCAGTGGCCAGAACAATCTGAACCCGGCCTAGCCATTTCCGTTCAAGAGTTTCAGCGTAGCCGAGGCCATGACCTTCATTGAGGTTACCATGGCGTCGACCTCGATATATTCATCGGGCTGATGCGCAAGATCCAGGATCCCGGGTCCGTAGGCGATGCAGTCTTTCAACTGACCTATTCTAAAGATGTGCTTCTGGTCATACGTCCCCGGCGAGCAGATGGTTTCCGCCGGCCGGCCGAATTGACGCTCGATCTCTTCGGCGACGGCGCGCACGACTGGAGCATTCTCATCGGTCAGGGTCGGTTCGAATTCCATAATGTCCCGCACGTCGTATCTGAACCCGTCACGACTTTCCGTAAGGCGATCCAGGATTGCCAGGATCTCCCCTTTCACCTGGTCGAGCGGTTCTTCGATCAGGAAGCGCCGATCTAGGATCATCGAGCAGAGGTCGGGCACGAGCGAACTGGGCAGCCCGTTGAAATTGTCCGGCAGGCCGCCATGCATGGACGCGATATTCAACGTGGACTGCTTGGCGCCTTCCGGCACGACGGGCATTTCCGTATGGCGGGTCTCCAGAGCCGGATAAAGCTCGGTTTCGAGTGCATTGAGAAACGCCCCCATATGGCGCACGGCGCAATCGCCCAGGAAAGGCATGGACCCATGGGCGATGTGCCCATGAGTCTTTACTTCAGCCCACCAGACCCCTCGGTGCCCGATACAGACCCGGTCCACGTTCAACGGCTCCGGTATGATGACATGGTCGACGCGCGGGCGGCTGAAGAATCCCTTTTCCGCCAGATAGGCGACACCGCCATAGCCGCCCGTCTCTTCGTCGACGGTCCCGGAAATCTCGATCGCGCCCGCAAAATCCAAACCTTCCTGAAGGATCGCTTCCATCGCGACCATCGCGGCGGCGATGCCGCCCTTCATATCACAGGTACCGCGGCCATAGATTTTGCCGTTTTCCAATTCCGCGCCGTAGGGATCCTTTGTCCATCCCTCACCCGGTTCGACCACGTCTATATGGCCATTGAAATGGACGCAGGGGCCCGGCCGGTTTCCCTGAATTCGCGCGACGATATTGGTGCGGGGGTGCTTGTCCGAGTCGCCCGGCGTACCCACTCCGCGCTCGTAGACGACATCGAAGCCGGCCTTGCGAAGCCGTTCGCCCATAAGCTCGGCGCATGGCGTATAGGCATCCCCCGGCGGATTGACCGTCGGGATGCGGACCAAGTCTTGCGTCAGCGATACGACATCGTCGCGCAAATCATCTATGCGTTTGAACAGGCTTTCCAAAGCGAACCTCATGCTATTCCTTTAACCATGGTCGCGATAACTGAACGGGCTGACAAGCCTGCCAATCCGGATTTCGATCATGAACCAGCAAGAACTCGTAACATCGCTCATACCTGCCCATGCGCCGGAACCCGCGACGCGCGTCGCCATCGGCGTGAACTGGACCCTTGTGGACAGTGCTTCGGGCACAGGCCTTGTCCACACACCGGTCAAGTCGCAGCAGGGATGCGTTCCGATCCCGGAGGCCGGGTCGCTGACGGGACGCCCCCTGCGGGAGTTGATGGATTTGACCGACGATTCCAATCCCATCGCACGCGCCGTCGGGTTCGCCGCCCTGAACGCCTATTGGAACCGCCGCGATATGACGGGAGGGACGGCCAATGGCTTGGACCTCGTCGAGGATCGCGGGCATAAGACGGTCATCATCGGCCGTTTTCCCAGATTGGATCAACGCGTGCCCGGCGCCGCGGTGATCGAACGCAATCCCGGCCCGAACGACTTCCCCGAAGACGCGGCCGCGACATTGATCCCGGAAGCGGAGTTTCTGGTCATCACGGCGTCGACGCTCTCCAATGGCTCGCTCGCCGGTTTACTGGCCTTGCGGAGAAATGCCTTCACGGTGCTTGTCGGCCCCGGAACACCCCTATCGCCTGCTTTGTTCGACAAAGGCATCGACGTGTTGGCCGGGTTCCGTGTGGATGCCCCCGACCAGGCCGCACGTGCCGTCATGGAAGGCGGCGCGGAAAAAGCCATGCGCCCGTCCGGCCGGATGATCAGCCTGACACGCGATCGACATTCATAATTCGATGAATGGCGAAGCATTCATGCCGCCCGGTCAGGCAAACATGCTTTCTGATCCGGCTAGGGGAGCGTGTTTGGCATGAAGTCGTTTTTCGGCTGGCGGGTTGTCGCTTCCGCCTCAACAGTGGCCATGTTCGGCTGGGGGTTCGGCCTCTATGGCCCGCCGATCTATCTGCAATCGGTCATTGAGCGAACGGGTTGGCCAATTGCCCTGGTCTCGGCGGCGGTCACGGTGCATTTCCTCGTCGGCGCCATCACCGTTGCCAGCATGCCGTCACTCTACGCCCGTTTCGGGGCGCCGCGCGCCACGGCCTTCGGCGCGGTCGCCTTGGCCCTGGGCGTATTGGGGTGGTCGGTCAGCAACCATCCCGTCTTTCTGTTCCTATCGGCCTGCATTACAGGATGCGGGTGGGCGACGATGGGGGCCGTAGCGTTGAATGGATTCGTCTCACCCTGGTTTGTCCGACGGCGGCCCTTCGCCCTGTCGCTAGCCTATAACGGCGCGACCTTGGGCGGTGTGGTGATGACACCGGCCTGGGTCTTGACGATCGACGCCCTCGATTTCAGCGGGGCCGCCATCGTCATCGGCAGTATCATGATCGCCGTCGTATTCACCCTGCTTGCCGTCATTCTGTCGAAACGCCCGCAGGATGTCGGCCAATTCCCGGATGGCGGGTCGCCGGAAACCGGCACACCGTACCAGAAGCCGGAAAGGCCGATGCCGAAGCTTCACCGTGATCGCGCGTTCCTGACGCTCGCCGCCGGCATGTCTATCGGCCTATTCGCCCAGGTCGGGCTATTGGCCCATCTCTATTCCCTCCTGCGTCCGATCCTGGGAGAAATCAACTCCGGCTATCTTTTGTCCGGCGCGACCGCATCTGCGGTCTTTGGCCGAAGTCTGTTCGGTTGGTTGATGCCCGCGGGAGCAAACCGTCGGACCGTTGCAGCACTGAGCTACGGCGTTCAAATAATAGGCTGTCTATGCCTGATCGCAGGGCTCGACGGCAGCGATGCCCTGGCAATCCTGGGCGTGCTTCTGTTCGGGTTCGGAATAGGCAATGCCACGTCCCTTCCGCCGCTGATCGTCCAGGCCGAGTTCCCGGAAGTTCAGGTGCAGAAAGTCGTCTCCCTGATCGTTTCCGCATCACAAGGCACCTTCGCCTTCGCACCGGCCATATTCGGTTTGTTTCGCGAGACGGGAGAATCCTTGTCCCTCGCCGAAGGCCCGATATTGGCAATCTGCACAGCGGCCATCTTCACGGTCGCGGTATCCTGTTTTCTTATGGGACGCGGGACAACGGCAAACGGTTAGAGCAACACCGTCGCGGCAAGGCCCAGGAAAGCGAAGAAGCCGACCACATCCGTGACCGTGGTCAGGACAACGGTAGAGGCGACCGCCGGATCGATCTTCAACCGGTCGAGAGCCAAAGGTATCATGGTTCCCGCAAATCCCGCGATCAACAAATTGACGACCATGGCCACGGCAATGACCATCCCGATCATCGGATCGCCAAACCAAAGCCAGACGATGCCGCCCATGATCAAAGCGAAAACAATACCATTGACCCCGCCGACCAGGATTTCCTTGAGCACGATCCGCATGGCATTCGCCGTCGTCAGTTCATTCACAGCCAAGGCGCGCACGGCAACCGTCAGAGTCTGAGTGCCCGCATTTCCGCCCATTGAAGCCACAATCGGCATCAGGACCGCCAGCGCCACGATCTGGGCAATCGTCGCCTCGAAAGCCGAAATAACGAGGCTGGCAAGAATAGCGGTCACCAAATTGACCAACAGCCAGGAAAACCGCAGCCGTGTCGTTTCCGCGACGTCGGAGTAAAAGTCATCCTCGTGAACACCGCCGAGCTTCAGCATGTCGTCTTCATGCTCTTCGTCCAGAACATCGACGATGTCGTCGATGGTGATGGAGCCCAAAAGGCGGCCGCTGTCATCGACGACCGGCGCCTCCACCAAGCCGTATTGGCGGAAGAAGAAGGCGACGTCTTCCTGGTCCATGGCAAGGGGGATCAGCTTCGGATCCGGCTCCATGATTTCACTGATAGCCACCGGCCGGCGCGTGCTGAGAAGCTTGGACAGCTGCAGCGTGCCGACCGGTTTCCGGCCCGGATCGATGACGATCAGATTGTAGAAATCGTCGGGCAGTTCGCTGTCGTCCGACCGCATATAGTCGATGGTCTGCCCTACGCTCCAAAACTCCGGGACCGTCACGGCTTCGTGCCGCATCAACCGTCCGGCACTGTCTTCCGGATAGGAAAGCCCCTGTTCGTAAATCAGCCGATCATCGGCCGGCAGGGCATCGAGCAATTCCTGCTGATCCGCCGCGTCCAGGTCTTCCAGAAGGTCGATCGCGTCGTCGGTCTCCATATCGGTGACCAGACTGGCGAGGTGATCCGTATCCAGATAGTCGACGATATCCTCACGGACCGAGTAGTCCATATAGGCGAGGATTTCCGGATCCATGTCCTTGCCGAGGGAATCGACAATCGTTTCGCGCTCACCGCTGGTGAGGCGTTCCATGAGGTCGGCAATATCGGCGGCATGGAGGGGTTCCAGAAGATCCCGGATTCGCCCCTGGTCATTTGCGGACAGGGCCTCATCGACCGCGTCCGCGACTTCATCGGTCAGGCCGTAGAGGTCGTCGAACGCGTCGTCCGCTTCTGTGCCGGCCGATTTCTCATCGACCGGCTTTTCCTCCACCTCAGCCATAAATGACCGCCTTCCATCGGTTTAGCTCCGGTAACTATGCCAATCGCCGGGACGGTCAACCAGCCGTTTCACGTTCCTGCGCATCCACCACGGCCAACGCCGTCATATTGACGATCCCACGGGCGGTGACGGAATTGGTGATAACATGCGCGGGCAGTTCAGCGCCGATCAGCATCGGCCCGACCGTCAACCCGTTCGCCAATTTCTTCAAGAGATTGTAGGCGATATTCGCGGCATCAATCGACGGCATGATCAGGATATTCGCTTCGCCTTCCAGCTTGCTGCCCGGCAGCAGATAGTCCCGCAATGCAGGATCAAGCGCCGTATCCCCATGCATTTCACCGTCGACCATCAAGGTCGGATGGTCGTTGTGCAGGATGGCGACCGCATCGCGGACGCGTTTGGCGCTTTCCTGGTCCGAAGAACCGAAATTGGAATGAGACAACATCGCGACTCGCGGTTCGACGCCGAAACGAGCCGCCTCTTCCGACGCCAGGACGGCCATTTCGGCCAATTCCTCGGATGTCGGCTCCGGCGTGACATGTGTGTCGGCCAAGAAATAGACGCCCTTTTCCAGGATCATCATGGTCAGGGCCGATAGGTCCTTGATGCCTGCACGGGTGCCGATGATGTCCCGCACATTCTTTACATGCGCGCGATGCCGGCCGGTGACACCGCACAGCATGGCATCGGCTTCCCCGCGTTTCAGCATCAGCGCGCCGATCACGGTAGTGTCGGTCCGCACGATGGTACCGGCATTCCCCATGGAAACGCCCTTGCGGCCCATCATCTCATGATACATGGCGCGATAATCGTTGAACCGCGGATCGTCCTCCGGATCACAGAGCTCGAAGTCACGATCCAGTTTCAGCCGAAGGCCCAGTTTCTCAATCCGCCGCAACAGCACTTCGCGGCGCGCGATCAGGATCGGGCGCGCTATGCCGTCGTCGACGACGATTTGAACCGCCCGCAAAACGCGGTCGTCTTCCGCTTCGCAATAGACGACCCGTTTCGGGTTTTCGATCGCCTGGTCGAAGACCGGCTTCATGACCGTGCCCGACCGGAAGACAAACTCACTCAACTGCTGCCGATAGACGTCGAAGTCTTCGATCGGCCGGGTCGCGACACCGCTATCCATCGCCGCCTTGGCAATCGCCGGTGCGATTTCCAGCATCAGGCGCGGATCGAATGGCTTCGGAATGACGGAATCCCGGCCGAAACCGCCCGCCCCTTCACCATAGGCCTTGGCCACCACTTCCGAGACTTCCTTGCGTGCCAAAGATGCGATCGCCTTCACGCAGGCAATCTTCATTTCCTCGTTGATCGTCGTTGCGCCGACATCCAGCGCGCCGCGGAAAATGAACGGGAAACACAGAACGTTGTTCACCTGGTTCGGGAAATCCGACCGGCCGGTGCAGATGATCGCATCCGGACGCGCTTCCTTGGCCAGGGCCGGGTCGATTTCAGGCGTCGGGTTCGCAAGCGCCAGGATTACCGGCGATTCACCCATCTTCTTGACCATTTCCGGCTTCAGAACGCCGGGACCGGACAGGCCAAGGAAGACATCCGCCCCCTCGACCGCCTGATCGAGCGTTCGAAGGTCGGTCTTTTGCGCGAAGGCGCCCTTGTATTTGTCCATTTCCTCATTGCGGTCGACATGGACCACGCCACTGCGGTCACAGACGAAAATATTCTCACGCTGCGCGCCCATGGATAGCATCATGTTCAGACAGGCGAGCGCGGCCGCCCCCGCACCGCTGCAGACGATCTTGATGTCCTTGAAGTTTTTCCCGACCAATTCCAAGGCATTGTAGACCGCCGCCGCGGCGATGATCGCAGTGCCATGCTGGTCGTCGTGGAATACCGGAATATTCATCCGTTCGCGCAGAATGCGTTCAATCTCGAAACATTCCGGGGCCTTGATGTCCTCCAGGTTGATACCGCCGAAGGTCGGTTCCAGCGCCGCCACCACGTCGCAGAACTTTTCGATATCGTATTCGTCCACTTCGATGTCGAAGACGTCGACATTCGCGAACTTCTTGAACAGGACGGCCTTGCCCTCCATCACCGGTTTGGATGCAAGCGGGCCGATATTGCCAAGCCCCAGCACCGCGGTCCCGTTGCTGATCACCCCAACAAGGTTCCCACGCGCCGTCACGCCCGCCGCTTCCTGGGGGTCGTCGACAATGGCCATGCAGGCGGCGGCGACGCCCGGCGAATAGGCCAAACTAAGATCCCGTTGGTTCGCCATCGGTTTCGTCGCAACGATGGCCAGTTTCCCGGCCGGCGCCATGCGATGGTAAATCAAGGCATGTTGATCAAGGTCTTCCATCGTTTTCCCCCTGTGCGACGCGTTGTCGCGATCACAGTTTGACTTTGTTCGTTACGACAAAATTCGCGATCCTGCAGCCTGGATCGCGCGTTCATGATGCCAACCGGTCGGCTGGCACCAGGATTTTGGCCGTAAATCATGAAAAACAAAAGGGCGGTAGTTGAATATTAACCATGGAGGCTGAATGGCCACCGCAAATCCCAATGAAATCTCCAGCAAACCCGCGCATCTTGTTGACACTTCGTTAATTTAATCACCGACGTTTTAGACAACCTTTTAGCAACAATTCTTCCTTATAAACGGATTTCATTGCATCACTATGGTGCGAATAAGGTCGTTGGGAGATTGACCTTTGCGGAGCCGCCGGCATTTCGGCCGGAAGTGAACTTGGTTCCGCTGAACATAAACGGGCAGGACATTTTCAGTAGAACCATGACAGAGAAATCGACAATACAAGGCCGCGCCGCCAACCTGACCCGCGCCATGAAACGGGTCAAAGGGGCGTTTTTCATGATCGCCGTGGTCAGTGCAGGGATCAACCTGTCGATGCTGGCCGCGCCGATCTACATGACGCAGGTCTACGACCGGGTATTATCCACCCGAAACATGGACACGCTGATCCTACTGACCTTGATCATCGGCAGTGCCGTTTTGGTCATGGGTATTCTGGAAGCGTTGCGGAAATCGATGCTTTCCCGCGTCGGATCCTGGCTCGATCGTGAAATCACGGGCGATGCCCTCGCCAGCGGCGTGACCTCTGCGTTGCAGGGCAAGGGCGCAACGATCCAACCATTGCGCGACCTGTCCTCGGTCCGCGGGTATTTGAGCGGCGGCGGTGTCACGCCCCTGTTCGATATTCCGTTCACCCCGATTTTCATGGTCCTGGTCTTTTTCATTCATCCCATGCTCGGGATCACCGCCATGATCGGCGGCGCGATCCTGCTGGTGATCGGCATTCTTAACGAAATCGGTACCCGCAAGGTCACCCAGGATGCCAATGCCCAACAAATCAAAACCATGAGCCTCGCCGACGCTGCCGTCCGCAACTCGGACGTCGTTGCCGCCATGGGCATGGGAGCCGTCGTCTCCGACCGCTTGCGCAACGATTTCAGCGAAGCGACAAAGCTGAACGAGCGTAGCTCGGATCTGGGCGGCATTTTCGCAGCCGCCGCCAAATGCGTTCGCATGGCCTTGCAGATCGCGATGCTCGCCGTGGGCGCGATCTTGGTACTGAATCAGGAAATTTCCCCAGGCGTCATGATCGCCTCTTCCATTCTGATGTCCCGCGCCCTCGCGCCGATCGAACAATCCCTGCAGGGATGGAAAGCGCTGATCAGCGCGCGCGACGCCTATTCCCGCCTGAAGGAAGGGCTCGCCATGGCCGCCCCCGAATTGCCGGGAATGTCATTGCCCCGTCCGGTTGGCCGACTGGAAGTGGAGGGCGTTACCTTTCAGCCGGAAGGCGCGCACGCACCGATCCTTAACGACATCAATTTCTCGCTGGAGCCCGGCGAGGCGCTCGCCCTGATCGGTCCGACTGGGTCCGGCAAATCGACCTTGGCGCGTTTGCTGGTCGGCAGCACCCACGCGAATGCAGGCAGTGTCCGTCTGGATGCCGCGAATGTCGCCGATTGGGACCCGAACGACCGCGGCCGTCATTTCGGTTATCTGCCACAGGATATCGAACTGTTCCCAGGCACGGTGAAGGAAAACATTGCCCGGATGCAGGATGCCAGCGACGAAGAGATCATCGAAGCCGCCCAGTTGGCGGATGTCCATGACATGATCCTGCGCCTGCCGAACGGCTACGACACGCAAATCGGCCCCGGCGGCTTGGCGCTTTCCGGCGGCCAACGCCAACGCATCGCGCTTGCCCGCGCCGTCTTCCGGACCCCGCGTTTCCTGGTTCTCGACGAACCGAATTCAAACCTGGACCAGAATGGCGACCAGGCGCTCAGCAATGCGATCGCCAAGCTGAAGGAAGCCGGATCCACCGTCGTCCTGATCGCGCACAGGATGAATATCCTGTCCCAGATGGACAATATCCTGGTTCTCAAGGACGGCTCGGTCCAGAAATTCGGCCCGCGTGCCGAGGTGCTGGCCGCGCTGCGCACGCCGGCCGCCGGGCAGGACAACAAGAAGCGGGCCGTTTCGCAAAACGGTCGCCCGCAGATCGCGGTGCAGGCCGCCAGTGGCGCCGGTGCCTCCAATGACACGCCTGCCCGTGCGGTTCGCCGCCCCAACCCAATCGCCAAGCGCCGCGCCAATCTGGCCGCTGCGGAGTAAATGACATGAGCAGACATAGCGTATTGGATCGTAAGATCGAAGCCCCCGGCCTGAAGGCCAACCCGTCCGCCGCAGCCGCCCGCCCGCCCAATTCCATGCGGCTCGGCCCTTATATTCTCATGAGTTTTCTGGTGGTCGGCGCATTCTTCGGCGGGCTTGTCGCCTGGTCGATCCTGGCCCCGTTGCAGAGTGCGACCATCGCGGCGGGTTCGATCACCGTGGACGGCAACCGCAAGAGCGTGCAACACCTTGAAGGTGGTATCGTCAAGCGGATCGCGGTCCGTGACGGCAGCCTGGTCGAGGCCGGCGACACGTTGATCGTCCTGGACGATACCCGGACCCGCGCGGAACGAGACGCGGTGCGGGGTCAATTGGCGGCATTCGTCGCCGAAACCGCTCGGCTGCGCGCCGAGCGCGACCGGGCCGATGTCTTGACGGTTCCTGCCGGGCTTCCCGACCTGATCGAGGACGAGGCCGAGTTGGCCTATCTGATGGACAGCCAGCGCCGCATCTTCGAAACGCGGATGAACCTGCTGACGACCCAGGAGCAGATCACAGCGGAAAAGACCAACCAGCTTGAGGCGGAAATCAGCGGACTGCGCGGGGAAATCCGCGCCCAGGACGATCAGTTGAAGCTGATCCATGAAGAGGCCGCGGACGTTCAGACGCTTCTGGAAAAAGGGTATGCGCGGAAACCGCGGTTGCTGGCCCTGCAGCGGGAGATTGCGAATATCGAAGGGCGCCGCGCCCAGAACCTGTCCAAGGTCGCCAGCCTGAAAAAGGCGATCAGCGAAGCGGAATACGGGCTGGTCGATACCCGTACGCGGATGTTGAACGATGTCGTCAGCCGTATTCAGGAAACCGAAAACGAGATCGCCAATCTGCGCGAAAGGCTGCGCGAGGCGGAAGACACCCTGGCGCGCGGCGTGGTCCGTGCCCCAGTCAGTGGCGTGGTCGTCAATCTGGCGGTCTTCACCGATGGCGGTGTCATCGCCGCCGGCGACACCTTGATGGATATCGTCCCGGCCGACGAAAAACTTGTCGTCGATGCCCGCGTTCAGATCACCGATGTGGAAAACGTCAAACCCGGGATGAAAGCGGAAATTCGCCTTTCCGGGTTCCGCCAGGACGAAGTGCCGGTCCTTTTCGGTACGGTCCAGACGGTTTCCGCCGACAGCAAGAAGGACGAACGCACCGGCGAGTCCTTCTACACGGCCCGCGTCGCCTTCGGCGAACTTGCGGGAATGCCGGCCGACAAGCAGTTGCAGCCGGGCATGCCCGCGGAAACGCTGATCCTGACCGGCGAACGCACCGTGATTTCCTATCTGATGGAACCGCTGACACGCAGCTTCTCCCGCGCCCTGCGGGAAGGCTGAGTGCCGAACGCCACTTGATGCACTCCCTCGGTCAGTCCGGACTAGTCCGGCCAGACCGGGGCGTGCGTCCCGATCGGAACGGCGGGCAAGTCCCAACGCGGCGGTGTCTGGGACAAGCGCGCCGCATGGGTGACATGGGTCAGCTTTCCGAAACCGGACTCCGACACGGTGAGAAAAGGCCGGATCTGATCTTCAGACGGTTCCGGGCAGGACAATCCGTCTTCCAACCCGCCCAGTTCCCGCAACCATTGACCGGTCCGCGCCAGGGACACTTTCACATGCCAGCTGCCCCCTTCCCGGGCCCGTCGCATCAACGCCGCCATGGCCCCGAAAGCGATAAAATAGCCTGACGCATGGTCAAGCGCCTGGCAGGGCAGCGCTTTCGGCTGTGTTGACCCGAAAGCCGCCGCTTCCGCCGCGTTGATGCCCGTCGCCGTCTGCACCAGGGAATCGAAACCGCGCTTGCCGCCCCAAGGTCCGTCCTCGCCATAGGCGGAAAGGGAAACATAGACGATGCCGGGTTTGCGTTCCGCGGCCTGCGCGGGCCCGAACCCGCGTTCGGCAAGACCGCCCGGCCGGTACCCCTGCACGAAGACATCCGCATCGCCCAACAACCGATCCAACCCGGCCTTCCCGGCACTGGTATCCAGGTCGAGATTGGCGGCAAGCTTGCCGCGCCCCGTTTCCATGACCAAGACCGGCACGACCGGCAGATTAGGCGAGCCGATCCGCATCACCGTCGCGCCATGGGCGGCAAGCGCCCGGCCGCCTGTTGGCCCGGCGATGATCCGCGTCAAATCCAGGACCCGAAGGCCCGACAAGGGCCTGTCCCCTGCACCGGCCGGTGGCAAGGGCGTTGGGGTGCCCTCCCCGATCTTTTCGATGGAGATCACCGGTTGGCCGGCCAGAACGGCTGCATGGGGATGGGCCGCCCATTCTTCGGGTGTCCGCATCATGGCAACGACCATTTTCTTCGCGGTCGCCTCAGTCTCAAACTTCTCCGCCGTCCAGTCCTGCAAGGCGGCGGCCACCGCTTCCCGGTCATTGGGACAGTCGAGTATTTTCAGGACCCCGTCCCGATGGTGTTCGAAATTGGTATGAATCCGCACCCAACGGCCATCGCCGCATTGGTAGACACCGGCAATCGGGTCCCAAAGTTCCGGTGCGTCGCCGCCATCGATGCGAAGCAGCCTTTCGCTGCGGAATTCCAAGGCGGCATGCAGCATGTCGACGGAAACCGTCTGTTCCCGGCCCGACCGCAACCGGTCGATCTCACTTGCCGCCAGGCCGCTAAGCGCAATCGCGCTCTGCGCCGCCGCACCGACCCGGAAAGAAGACGGCAGGACAGGGTCCACACCCGTCAGCCGCACCCGTTCCAACGCCTCCGACGGCAAAGCCGCTGCCTGCCATAGCGCCTGCATGATATCGATCGTATTCATGAACGGGATTACGCATGCGGATCAATTGCCGATCAAGCCGCGAAACCGCCAGAAACGATGTTTTGAAGGGGACATCACCCGAAAAAAGCCGAAAAGAAGAAATGGTGCGGTCGAGAAGACTCGAACTTCCACTCCGGTTAAGGAACAGCGACCTCAACGCTGCGCGTCTACCAATTCCGCCACGACCGCACGGGGCTTCTTGTGTGAGACCCGGCATGTAGCAAAAGCCCCACTACCAATCAAGCCTAGCTTTCACCGCCAAGACAGGAATCTTTTCCCGCACATCAAGGATTTGTGCGGTTTGGCCGCCCCGGTTGCACCGACCGGGATTTGGCGGTTTAAAAACAGGACAGGAACCTGACGGGCCCAATGATGACGACATCTGCTGCCGAAACCGACAGTCAAACCGCCGAACCCGGGACCTTGATACCGGAATGGCGGCAATCCGCCGATTTGGTGCCCTACCCGGAAGCGGTCGCGGAGATGGAAGCGCGGGCCGCGGCGATCCGCGATGACGGCGCGCCCGAGCTGATCTGGTTGCTGGAGCATCCGCCGCTATATACCGCAGGCACCAGCGCCAAGGACGGCGACCTCATCGCCCCTTCCCGATTTCCCGTCTATCAGACCGGCCGTGGCGGACAATACACCTATCACGGCCCCGGTCAGCGGATCGGTTATGTCATGCTGGATCTGAAAAAGCGCGGCCCCGATATCCGCAAATTCGTCTGGAACCTGGAAGAATGGGTGATCCGGGCGCTGGCGAGCTTCAACGTGACCGGCGAACGCCGGGAAGGCCGTGTCGGCATTTGGGTCGACCGCGGCGCGGGCAGGGAAGACAAGATCGCCGCCATCGGCGTGCGGGTCCGCAAATGGGTGACCTTCCACGGCATATCGATCAATGTCGAACCGGACCTAAGCCATTTCGGCGGCATCGTGCCCTGCGGCATAGGCGATCCGCAATTCGGGGTCACATCGCTGGTGGATCTGGGCCTTCCGGTAACCATGGAAGACCTGGACGTCGCTTTGATGCAAAGCTTCCAGGACGTGTTTGGCGCTGAATGACCAACACGGCCATTTGGGTAATTATGGGTATCTAATGTCTGATTTATTACAACCCAGAAGAGATAGAACATCATGCTGACGATTTGGGGGCGCGCCAATTCCTTCAATGTTCAGAAGGTGATGTGGCTGATAGGCGAGTTGGAACTGCCGCATCTGCATGTCGAGGCTGGCGGCAAACATGGCGGATTGGACGAACCTGAATTTCTGGCCATGAACCCGCATGGAAAGATACCCCTGATCAAGGATGGCGAGGTGGCTGTCTGGGAGTCACACGCCATTCTTCGATATTTGGCCGCGTCCTATGAGCGCCCCTTGTTCTGGCCGACGGCGCCGGCCGACAGGGCGCGGATCGATGCCTGGATGGACTGGGCACATACGACGCTTCAGCCCGATTTTCTGAACGGCGTGTTCTGGGGTTATTTCCGAACGCCGGCGCCGAAGCGGGATATGCAAAAAGTTGAAGCGGCGCTCGCCCGGTGTACCCAACATTTCTCACTGCTCGACGGTATGTTGGACGACGGCAGGCATTTCCTGTTGGGCGGTCACATGACGCTCGCCGATATCGCCATCGGCACCCATCTCTTCCGGTATTTTGAAATGGAACTGGACCGGCCTGCCCTGCCGAACCTGCTGGAATATTATCAGCGGCTTCAGAACCGCCCCGCCTATCGACACGGGGTGATGATCCCCTTCGGCGACCTTTTCGGCCGGCTGGATTTTTAGGTCCGAATTCAAGGCCCGAGTTTCCAGGGTTGCAGGTCAGCCGCCAACGCCGAATCCAACGGCGGCCACCGCAATGACGGCAAGCAGAAGGGAGGCGGCAAGGACGTAGCGAACGACGCCCGATTTTTCACCCTGGCTGGCTTCTTCCGAATTAATTTTCTGCACCATGAATACACAGTCCTTTCTGTCGTTGTGACACAGTCGGGACCTAAGTGCTTCAGGCAGCATGTCCAGGGTCCAGCACCCTGGGACAGGAACTAACTGATTGATAAATAATAAAATATTCGAACTCAAAGAATTGTGAAACCCGTACTCCCAGGGAGATCCGACGGTGTTTCGGCGATGCCGTCGACATCGGCGAGCGGCGGCCCGGACCGGCACCGACCAATCATCTCGCGCACCGCGGGTTCAGGGCCGGAAAACAGGGCCTCGACAGATCCATCCGGCAGGTTCCGCACCCATCCGTCAAGGCCCAGGCCGAGCGCTTCCTTTTCCGTCCAAGCGCGGTACCACACCCCCTGGACCCGGCCTGTAATGATGCAGTGGACGGCAATGTCGCTCATGGGCTTACCCTCTCGCGGTCCAGGCTCTTCTCCATGAAAATGCTCAATGGGTCGGGATCGTAGTCGCCGAAGGGTTCGACCTGGACATAGCCCGCCTTGCGATACAGACCGAGCGCTTCCGGCTGGCTGACGCCTGTTTCAAGACGAACAATGGATAATCCCTTCCCCGCCGCCACGTGCTCGATAGCCCGAAGCAACTTGCTGCCGAGCTTCAGCCCACGGGCCGTTTCGGCGACGAATACACGCTTCATTTCCGCGTAACCGTCCTTGGCGACGATGGCGCCCGTACCCACGACCGCCCCGTCGAGCCGCGCCACCAGGAAGGTGACATTCGGCTGGAGCAATTCGTCCAGCGCCGAGCCATGATTGCTTTCGGCTGGATAGAGCGCGGCCGCATAAGCGTCACCCGCCTTCAGCAAGGCAATCACCGCCGGTTGATCCGGGCTTTCCTCTGCAATGGAAACCGCGCCGGACATGCCGCCGGGCCTATTCGAACTCGATGATTTTCTGGTCGACCGCAAGGCTGTCGCCGGCCGCCGCATGCAGGACCGTCACAACGCCGTCGCTGACGGCACGCATGACGTTTTCCATCTTCATCGCTTCGACAACGGCCAGTTCCTCGCCTGCCTTCACGGTCTGTCCTTCCTCGACGGAAACACGGACCAGCAGGCCGGGCATTGGCGACAGCAGGAATTTGGACATATCGGGCGGTGGCTTATAGGGCATCAAACGCTGCAACCCGGCCAAACGCGCCTCCACGACACGGACCAGCGCCCGCGTCCCGGCATGGGACAGGACATAGCCGGAATCCGTCGGATCTATCTGGACAATCGCAACGCGTCCGCCAACCGTTGCCTCGAACAACGGCATTCCCGCCGTCCAGTTCGACTTGATTTCAAGTGTATCGCCACCCTCGAAGGTCACGATATCGGCGTCTTTTCCGATTTTCACCGTCAGGGACAATTCGGTCGGGTCTTCCTCACCGATGAAGACGCTGTAGCTCATGCTGCCGCCACGGGTCGCCTTGTCGCGATTCACCGAGCAGAATTCGATAATGGCGCCCGCCGCCGCCAGCAGTTTCGGGTCCGTCGGCAGCATATGTTCCGGCGTCAGACCGTCGGGATATTCTTCCGCGATGAAATTCGTGGTCATTTGACCTGCGCGGAAGCGGGAATGTGCTACCAGATGCGATAGAAAGGCCAAGTTATGGTTCAGGCCCCGGACATAGTAGTCGTCCAGCGCTTCGCGCATCGTGTCGATGGCGGCGTTGCGGTCTTCCCCATAGGTGATCAGCTTGGCGATCATGGGGTCGTAGAACATTGAAATCTCGCCCCCTTCCCGCACGCCGGTATCGACGCGGACGCGGCCGTCACGTTCCTGCGGCGGACTGTAGCGGACCAGGCGACCGGTGGAGGGCAGGAACCCGCGCTCCGGGTCTTCCGCATAGAACCGCGCTTCCAAGGCCCAGCCCGTCAGTTTGACGTCCTTCTGGGTCAGCGGCAGTTTTTCGCCATAGGCGACGCGCAGCATCAGTTCCACAAGGTCGAGGCCGGTCACCAGTTCGGTCACCGGATGTTCCACCTGCAGGCGGGTGTTCATTTCCAGGAAATAGAAGTTGCGGTCCTTGTCGACGATGAATTCGACCGTCCCGGCCGAGCAATAGTCGACCTCCTTCGCCAGGGCGACGGCCTGTTCGCCCATCGCCTTGCGGGTCGCTTCGTCAAGGAAAGGCGAAGGGGCTTCTTCCAGCACCTTCTGATGCCGCCTTTGGATCGAACATTCACGCTCGCCCAAATAGATGACATTGCCGTGCTTGTCGCCCAGGACCTGAATTTCGATATGGCGCGGTTCCTGGATGAACTTTTCAACGAAGACGCGGTCGTCCCCGAACGAGGACCGGCCTTCGTTCATCGCGGAAACGAGGCCTTCCCGCGCTTCGTCATCATTCCAGGCAAGCCGCATGCCCTTGCCGCCGCCCCCGGCAGAGGCCTTCAACATTACCGGATAGCCGATACCGTTTGCGATCTTCACCGCTTCTTCCGGATCGGTGATGGCTTCCAGATGGCCGGGAACCGTGCTGACGCCCGCTTCCTGGGCCAGCTTCTTGGACTCGATCTTGTCGCCCATCGCCTTGATCGCGCCGATCGGCGGACCGATGAAGGCAATGCCCGCGGCGTCCAGCGCGTTGGCGAAGGCAGCGTTTTCGGACAGGAAGCCGTATCCCGGGTGGACCGCTTCCGCGCCTGTCTGCTTACAGGCATCGATGATCTTGTCGATGACGAGATAACTCTCGGAACTGGCGGCGGGACCGACGGCGACCGCTTCATCCGCCATTTCCACATGCAACGCGTCCGCATCCGCCTCGGAATAGACCGCCACAGTCTTGATGCCCATGGCTTTGGCGGTCTTGATGACACGGCAGGCGATCTCACCCCGGTTGGCGATCAAGATCTTGGAAAACATCGGCTCTCCCCGTCGGTTTTATGGCACTTCGGTAAGCTAAAAGCGCGGTCTTATCAAGCGCCAGCAGGCCGCATGAGCGCCCCGTCCGGTCTCAGAATTCATCGGCCCGATGATCGTTTCAGGACGCGGCTTTCACGGCGACGATGTTCAAACTGACAGGCACATCGCCGACGGTCAGGTTACTGGTATCGTCGAATAACCCGAAACTGTCGACGCGCCGGACTTCATCGAACCCGGCATTGCCCAGGAAGCCGGCCAACAGCTCTGCCGTGAAACCTGTTTTGTGATAATCCCATTCATCGGTCTGCCCGCCGAACAGCATGCGCATCAACTGATATTGCACCTGAACCGTCGCCGCATCGTGGATCATCAGGCGGCATATGCGGTTAAGATCCGGCACCGCCAGCATCAGCTTACCGCCAGGCACCAGAATGCGGTGGCACGCCTTCAAGGCGGGTAGGACTTCGTCGGAATAGGCGAGATGTTCCAACACATGGCTAGCGTAAATTTCCGCGACACTTTCATTCTCAAAACGCGAAAGGTCCCGAAGGTCCCCGACGATATCCACATCGGGTCCAGGCTGAGCATTGAGTAGCGTCCAGCCGTGCTTCGCTTCCTTGCCGCCGATATGCAGACGGAGCGGCGTGTCGGACATGTCGACCGCCTACACGACCGACAAAGCGGTCAAAGCGGAATATTGCCGTGCTTCTTCCACGGGTTTTCCAATTTCTTGTTCCGCAGCAGGCGCAAGCTGCCGGCGATACGGCGGCGCGTACCGTGCGGCATGATCACATCGTCCAGGAAACCGAGCGAGCCGGCGACAAACGGGTTCGCGAATTTCTCGCGGTATTCCTGCTCCTTTTCGGCAAGCTTGCCCGGATCATCCTTGTCAGCCCGGAAGATGATCTCAACTGCGCCTTTCGGGCCCATGACCGCAATTTCCGCAGTCGGCCAGGCATAGTTCACATCACCGCGCAGATGTTTCGACGCCATGACGTCGTAAGCCCCGCCATAAGCCTTTCGCGTGATGACCGTGACCTTGGGTACCGTCGCTTCCGCATAGGCATAAAGAAGCTTCGCGCCGTGCTTGATGATCCCGCCGTATTCCTGCGCTGTTCCCGGAAGGAAACCGGGGACATCGACGAAGGTCACGATCGGGATATTGAACGCGTCGCAGAACCGCACGAACCGGCCCGCCTTGATCGCCGAGGCAATGTCCAGGCACCCGGCCAACACCATCGGCTGGTTCGCCACGATGCCCACGGGATGACCTTCAAACCGCCCGAATCCGGTGATGATATTACCGGCGTAATTCGGCTGGGTTTCGAAAAACTCGCCCTCGTCCACGACTTTCTGGATCAATTCCTTCATGTCGTAGGGCTTGTTCGGGTTCGGCGGGACAAGGTTGTCGAGCGAGGGTTCCGCCCGGTCCCAGGGGTCATCCGTCGCCTGCACCGGCGGTTTTTCGCGGTTGCTTGACGGTAGGAAACCCAGGAAACGGCGCAACTGTCGCATCGCTTCCATGTCGTTTTCGAACGCCTTGTCGGCGACACCGGATTTGGTCGTATGCGTGATGGCGCCGCCCAGTTCCTCGGCCGTTACCACTTCGTTCGTGACCGTCTTCACCACTTCGGGGCCGGTCACGAACATGTAGGAGGAATCCTGCACCATGAAGATGAAATCGGTCATCGACGGCGAATAGACCGCGCCACCGGCGCAAGGCCCCATGATCGTGGAAATCTGCGGGATCACGCCGCTTGCCATGACATTGCGCTGGAAAACATCCGCATAACCGGCCAGTGAGGCGACGCCTTCCTGGATCCGCGCACCGCCGGAATCGTTCAAGCCGATCACCGGGGCGCCGACCTTCATGGCCTGATCCATGATTTTGCAGATCTTCCGCGCATGGGCCGCCGAGAGGGAACCGCCGAAAACCGTGAAATCCTGGGAGAAAATGAAAACGGGGCGGCCATTGACCAAGCCATGCCCGGTTACGACACCGTCACCGGGGATCTTCTGATCCTGCATCCCGAAGTCGCTGGAATCGTGCTCGACGAACATGTCGTATTCTTCGAACGACCCTTCATCGACCAGCGCCTCAATACGCTCACGCGCGGTCAGCTTGCCCTTTGCATGTTGCGAGTCGATCCGCTTTTCACCGCCGCCCACGCGGGCGCGGGCCCGTTTCTCTTCGAGTTGCCGGATGATGTGCTGCATTCAAGCGCTCCCCTCAACGCCCCGGGATGGGACCAATCTCGATCAAGATTTTCTGATTGATTACCGCAGGGTTCCGGGCTTTACCAGTCCTGACAGGCCGTCACGGCGCGTCGAGCAGGGAAATAAACCGCTTGGCCGAACGGACTTCCTCCCTCAAGCGGTTCCGGCGGGCCTCGGCTTCTTCGTCCCGGCCCCAAAGGTCGGCTTGATGATCTTCGTCCATCAAGGAAAGTGCGAAGGCTTCATCGGGTGTCTTGAAGTCGTCGTACACGCTGAAACCGAGGATCAACGAGCCCATCGCGGTCGTCATCGTATGCAGGGCGGTCAACTGAAAACTGTCCAGGCGCCCCACTTCCCGCGCGACAAGCATCAAAGTCGTGTTCGGTTGCGCCACCGGCATGATTCCGCTGGTCACCGCGAAGGGGCCGCCAAAACGGTTTTCCGCCCATTGCAGCATCGGCGTCCAGGCAGCTTCCTGCTTTTTCACCAGATCCGGCTGGCGATCGGCCCGATAGCACAACAGGTCCGATGCGGCGAAAGTGGCGACTTCCGCCGCCACGGCTTCGCGTTGCGGTTCGACCCGATCTACCGCCGTGGAGACGTAGGTCATCAGCGGCATGGCGGCGGGTTCGATCTTTTCAGCCTGTGCCTCCCACTCTTCGGCGACAGCCTCCGCCAATGCCTTTCCCGGCAGGAAGAGGTCTGCCTTGGCGGGAGATTTTATCGGCCGGCTATCCAGAACGACCTGATAAAAGCCGGCCTTATCGGCAGCCGGTTCGGCCGCCGCTTTCTTGTAGAATCGTTTCATCGCGAAGGTTCAAACACCCAAGTTGGATCGGTCGGCGGCAAATCACCCCAAAATCAGTTACCGAACAAGCCCTTCAGACCTTTCTGCAACGCGCCTTTCAGGGCGTCTTCCGGCGTAGCCGGCTTTTCTTCCACCGGCTGAACCGGCGCCGCTGACGGTGTGGCCGGCTGTGCGCCCGTGCTGCCGGACGCACCGCCCGTCTTGAGGTTCGCGCAGGGATGATCCTCGGGGAAGCCTTGAGCCAGAAGTCCGCCAATCGCCGGTGCGACACCGCCGGTCAACAGGCCAAGACCGACCCCTAGCGCGGCTTTACCCGCCTGCAAGCCAAAGGACGGGGAAGCGAGGGTACCGCCCACATGAACCGGAATTCCGATATTCACCGCCCCGGCAATGCTTCCCTGCGGTGTGACATCCAGATCCAGCTCTTCCTTGCCCAGATTGATGTCACCGTCGACCGTGACCGTTGAAATCTCGGTTTCCAGAATGCCTGTCTTGGTATCGGCGATGCCGCCCTTGAAGGCGTAGTCGGCGAACAGGCACTCGACCACGACGTTCTCTTTATTGGCAAAGAGGATTTCCGTCACCAGAGTGGCGCCCTTGCCGAATTCCCGGATCATCGCGCTTTTGTTCATCATACCGTTGGCGACGACCAGTTTCGCGCTGCCGCCCAGAGTGCCCGCCAAGGCGCGCGGCGTATCACCGAGCCCGGCGAGGGAGACATTGACCGTCACCGGCCCGTTGATGACACCGTTGATGCCGGCCAATTGCATGATACCGCCGATATCCAGGTTGGAGCCATCCAACCGGAAGCCCAGTTCCGGAATTTCCTTGGATGCATTGTACCGGACCTCGGCATCGACCGCCCCGCCGGCCGCATTGGCCTTGAAAGGCGTGATCTGCAAATCGCCGTTCTTCAGGGAAATCGCGATATCCGCATTGGTCATTTCCGTAACCGCGAGGGTCAGCCTGGCGACTTTGACGGAAATATCCGCATCCACGGCCTTCATCGCGGCCACCGGCAACGGATCGTTCGGGATTACCCGGCCGTCGCTGGGTTTTGCCGGTTGCGTGGCACCGCCGGAAGCAGCGCCGCCGGATGTTGCACCACCGCCGGCACCGCTCCCCTTGCCTTGCTGCTGGAACACCGACAGGTCCAGCAGATTCGAGGTCAACGCCACGTTCACATACGGCCGCTCACCCGCCGTCTTGGCGGTCATACTGCCGGAAATGTCGCTCTTGCCCATCTGGATCGCCAGCCCGTTCACGCGGACCTCGTCCGACATGCTGCCCTGGGCCCGGCCGCGAACCGTCAGCGGCCCCACGTCGGGCAAAGGATTCCCCGGCGTCGAAAGCTTGGCCAGGCTGGGACTGTCGACAGAAACGGCGACATCGACGCCTGTTACCGCAACGGCATCGGCGATCGCACCTTGGACCGTCAGCAACGCGGTTTCCTTCGTTCCGACCGACACGTTGAGATCGTTGACCGCGAAAGTCTCGGACAGGCCGCCCTTAACGGCAGCGCCGAGCTTGAAGGGACCTAGCGCGGGGACGGATTGCCCCGCGAAATCCTGCGCGACGGGGCTAAGATTTCCCGTCTCAACGCCTTCCGCCGCGATTTTCAGGTCGATCCCCGCCTGATTCAACAGATCCGCGATACCGCCCTGGACGGCAACCTTCACGACCTGGGGATCGCCCAGATCGACGTTCAGGCCCGTCAAGGCGAGCGTTCCGGACGGATCCCCCGTCACTTTCGCCGCAACCGACAAAGGCCCAAGCGCCGGTACTTTCTGCCCGGCGAAATCCTGAGCAATCGGCGACAGAGCCCCGATCTGACGACTGTCCGCCTTGATGTCGAGGGCCAGGCCCTTCTGCCCGATCGCGTCTTCCATGCCGCCGGTGGCGGTGACGAGAATAAGGTCGGGCGACCCAAGTGAGAAGTCGATGCCATCCACACGCACGACCTTGTCCAAGTCACCGGCCACTTTCGCGGTCAGGGCAAGAGGACCAAGGGCCGGCACTTTCTGATCGGCGAATTGCTGCGCGATCGGTGTCAGAGCGCCGATCTGATTGCTCTTCACATCGATCGATATCCCGATGCCGCGTTGTTTCAACAGACTGGCGATCCCACCGGTCGCCTTGACCGCCAACAGGGACTCCTTGCCCAAGGTCATGTTGAGGTCGGAGAGCTGAATATCGCTTTCCAATCCGCCGGTGACCACACCCTGAACGCTCAATTGGCCAAGCGCCGGTACCGGTTGCCCAGCAAAGGGTTCGACGATCGGGCTTAGCTTGCCGACTTCAGGCGCCTGCAATGCGAAGCCCAGGCTGATCCCGTCGACGGTCATCGCATCGGCGATTGACCCCTGAGCGTTCACGACCAGCAGGTCGGCACGGCCCAAGGCGAAATTAATGTCGCGCACAGCAAGGCCGTCTGCTTGCCCGCCCTTTACCGCAGCGGTCAGCCGATAGGGTCCAAGGGCCGGCACGTCCTGACCGGCAAATTCGCGGGTAATCGGGGAGAGGCTGGCGGTTTCCCGGCCCTCGACCAACAGCGACAGATCAACCCCCTCTACCTTCGTAAGCGACTGAACGGTCCCCGTCAGTTCGACCCGCACGAAGTCGGGCTTGCCGATCAGAACCTTCAAGGCAGGAACCGAAAGGTCGGCATCCGCGTCGCCCTGAACCGTCGCCTGAATATCGAACGCACCGATCGTGGGAACCGCGATCCCGGCGATCTGGGCCGCTTGGGCCAATTCGTCCCCGGCCAGCGCAACGACGATATCGATGCCGCGGCCCGCGGTCGGATCCTGAATTTGACCGTCGACCTGCAGGCCGATGCCCGCGACTTCGCCGGCCAGCTGTACCGGCCAGGTCTGGGCAGCATCCAACATCGCTTGCGGCGAGCCCAACTGCCCTTCGATCGCAATCGGCAAAGAGGTCGCCTGGCCGTTCACCCCAACCGTCGCCTCACCGGCGACCTTCACATCCAACGGGCTCGACTGATCCGATCCGCGCACGGAAACGGTATCCAGACGAACTGTATTCGTTTGCCCGGTGCCTTGATCCGTCATCGTCACAAGGACATCGGAAATGTCTACCAACCGCAGGATCGGCAGAATCCCGCCGCCATCCCCGCCATCGCCGATGGGCTCGGGCGCCGAAGCGGCTTCGGCCGGCTGTTCCTGGGGCGTGCCCGGTTTCGAGAAGTCGGCGCTGCTGCGGCCCGAAGCATCGGTTTCCAGCGCGATCTGGGCATCGCTCAACTCTATCTTGGTAACATCCAGAATACCGGACAGCAGCGGCATCAATTCGATTTGTGCGTCAAACCGCGCGATTTTCGCCAGTTCGGGGGCTTTCGCCCAATCGGCGTTCTGGAAGCTGAGATCGCGCACCGAAACCGATGGCGAAGTCGTGATCAGATTCAGGTCCAGCGACCCGATCGTCAGTTTCCGGCCGGTTGCCTCGAATGCCTGCTCTTCCACATAGCTCTTGTCGATGGAGGAGACGAAGGCAAGTACCCCGCCGACGGCCACGACCAGCAGAACCACCAAACCCAGTACGACGCGCAGCACCCATTTCATGGCTTAAAGACTCCAAATCCGATGCAAATTTTCCGGCAGGTCGGCATAGCGGTCTATCACTGTCGCCGCCCCCGCTTTTTTCAACTCATCGACCGGATGATATCCCCAGGAAACACCGATCGCATGTGTGCGCGCAGCCCGCGCCATTGAAATATCGAATACCGTGTCCCCAATCATAGCGGTCGTGGCGAAATCCGCACCTGCTTCTTTTACAGCATCTCGTAATATTGTGGGGTCCGGTTTGCTGGGACCGTCATCCGCGGTCTTTAGAACCACGAAGCGGCCTGTCAGGCCATGCCGTTCCAGCGTTGCATTCAACCCCCGACGGCTTTTACCCGTGGCCACAGCCAGCAAGACGCCATCCGCATCCAACGCATCCAACGCCTCCAGGGTCCCGGGATAGAGGGGTTCTTCATGTTCCGGCCGCTGCCGGATCTCAAAAAACGCCTGTTTGTAACGCTCGATCAACCGGTCATGCACCTCGCGCGGGCTGTCCGGAGCCAGGCGGGGAATGGCAAAATCAAGCCGCAAGCCGACGCCGGTTCGAATGAACTCATCATTTGGCGGCTCCAGGCCTTCGGCCGACCACGCCAGACGCACCGATTCGATGATGGAATGCTGACTATCGACAAGAGTGCCGTCGCAGTCGAAGACCGCCAACCTCACAACAGACATATTTTCCTCGCTACTGACGTCAACTCTAACGCCGCTTGGATCCGCCATCCTTGCCGCGCGGCCCCTTGGGCTTTCCCCGCGTGTTTTTGCCCTGAGCGGGCTTGCCGGAAGAGGAACGCGCCGGACGCGGCTTGGCGGGACCCGCCTTCCTCGGTCCCGTCTTCTTTGGACCTGTCTTGCCGGAAGGTGATTTCCGCGCGCCGGATTTCTGGACACCGGACCTTTGGGCGCCTGACCTTTGGGTACTCGGCCGCTGATTGGTCGCACCTTGAGCGGACGATTTGCGGGTTGGCTGTTTCGGCGCTTCCCATTCCTCGAACGGGTCTTCAACCAAGTCTTCCGTATCCAGGCCGAGCATTTCCAGGGTCTGGAGCATATGGTCCGGTAGCGCCGCCGCGATCCGCGTGCCCGAACCGGGAATATCGATTTCGCGCGCATGCAGATGCACTTGCGCAGGGAAGTCCCCACCGGTCAGGAAGGCCTCCTTGCCGCCATATTTGCCGTCACCGACAATCGGGGCTTCCAATGCCGCCATATGGGCGCGCAGTTGATGCGTACGCCCCGTACGTGGCCAAAGCGCGACAAGGGCAGCGCGACTACCCGCGGTGTCGATCACCTTGTACCAAGTGATGGCGGATTTCCCTTCCTCCGGATCGGCGACCATCCTCTCCTGGCCGGGGCCGCCGGCTTTGCCGAGGGGCATGCTTATCTCGCCTTCCCGCGGGTCGGGCACGCCGGCGGTGATCGCCCAATAGATCTTGCGGGTTTCCTTGTGTTTGAACGCGTCACCCAACCGAGTCGCCGCCGCCCGTGTCTTGGCCAGCATCATGACGCCGCTGGTATCGCGATCCAGCCTGTGGACAAGGCGTGGGCGCTCGCCCCCCTTGTCGGCCAAAGCGGACAGCATGCCGTCCAGGTGCCGTTCGGTCTTCGTGCCACCCTGCACCGCCAAGCCCGCAGGCTTGTTGATGACCAAAACATCGTCGTCACTATAGACGACCAAGGATTTGACGAATTTCGCGTCTTCCGCCGATAGAGAGCCACGCCAATCCGTGTCGCCCTGTCCGGCGGGTTCCTGTGCCTCACCAAGGGGCGGTATGCGGACGACTTGCCCCGCTTCCAGTCGCTGGCTGGTTTTGGCCCGGCCGCCATCGACCCGAATCTGCCCCGTCCGCAACAACTTTTGCAGCCGTGAGAACGCGAGATCGGGGAAATGCGTCTTGAACCAGCGGTCCAGGCGCATATCCGCCTCCGCCCTGCCAACCGTCTGGTTTCTTACGCTGCTCATGCCATCACCGTCCGGATCAGGTGCAATCCCGCGAACAACCCTATGACGCCGCAGAGCACCGATGCGGTCACATATAAGCCCGCCTTCACCATGTCGCCACGTTCCAGTAACAGCACGACATCCAGGGAAAAGGTGGAAAAAGTCGTGAACGCCCCCAACACGCCCACGGCAACAAAGGCGCGCAATTCAGCGCTGGGGGACCAGACGAGGGCTGACGCTTCCACCAACACCCCCATTGCGAAGGATCCCAACACGTTGCAGACGAATATTCCCCAAGGGAATCCCGAGCCGATCCACGCATTGACGTGATACGCCAGAAAATGCCGGCCCAAGGCGCCTATAGCCCCGCCGGCCGCAATGGCCAGGATTGTCTTCATGCGGCGCACGCTATGCTTTTGGCCATTCCCGTGCAAGCAGGACGAAGCCTGTTTCCAACATGCCCCTATGAAGATCGTCCCTACTGAATTACCGTTACAGGCATGACACCAATGTGAGTGTCCACTAGGCACCGCAAACAACTGGGAGAGGACTTTACCATGATCACCCGTAACGCATTTCTGGCGGCGACCGCCGCTTTGGCCCTGTCGGCTTCCGCCGCGACTGCCCAGGACACGCCCATCGGCCCCAAATGGTGGCCATCCGTCCACGGCGCGGACGATCAATCCGGAAGCAGCAACTACGTGACCCCGGACAAGGTCATCGGCGCCGCATCGCTGATCAAGGAAGGCAAGGCGATTAAGCTTGGCCGTGACTACGAACCCGCAATGCCGCTTTTCGGCAGCCGCGTCTTCGCGCTGCGGATTCCCGGCTCCCCCACCGGCGGCACATTCGGCGAAAACAAGGTCGTCTGGAATGATGAGTTTCTGGCCACCGAAATCGGCCAGGTCGGCACCCAATTCGACGGACTGGGCCATATTGGCGTGCGCGTCAGCGGCGAAGCCGACGGGTCCGGCATCCGTTACTATAACGGCGTGACCGGCACGGAAATCGCCAGCAGCTATGGCTTGAAGAAACTTGGCGTGGAACACGTCAAACCCTTCTTCACCACGGCCCATCTGGTCAATGTCGCCGCGATCAAAGACGCGCCGATGGAAGCCGGCCAGGAAATCACGCTGGCCGACGTCGAAGCCGCCCTGGCGAAAGACGGAAAAAGCGGCGCGGATATCAAGCAGGGCGACGTTGTGCTGTTCCACACCGGTTGGGGCCGGCACTGGATCAAGGACAACGAAACGTTCAACAGCGGCGAACCGGGCATCGGAATCGAGGTTGCCGAATGGCTGGTCGAGAAGAAGATCGCACTGGTCGGGGCCGATACCTGGGCGACGGAAGTCGTGCCGAACCCAGATTCAACCCTGGCCTTCCCGGTCCACCAGATCCTGTTGACGAAGAACGGCATCTTCAATCATGAAAACCTGGCAACGGAACGGTTGGTCGAGGCCGGCGTGAACACCTTTGCCTATATTTATGTCCCGATGCCGATCGTCGGTGCGACCGGTTCCGCCGGCTCGCCGATCGCCGCCTGGTAAGAAAAACCCACGTAAATGAGAGATGCCGCGATCCCAAAAGGATCGCGGCTTTTCTTTGTCTGCACCCGCCAATCGGTTAGGCCAGGGCCATTCGGGCCCGCCCACTGCGCAGCAGGATCAGCACCATCACCAGGATGTTGACCAGATTCCAGCCGATACCGTTCAGGAAGGCCGCGGTATAGGAACCGGTGACCTCATAAACCGCGCCCGACAGCCATCCGCCCAGCGCCATCCCCAGAACCGTCGACATGATGATCACGCCGATGGCGCGCCCGGCATAGGAAACCGGTAGATATTCGCGAACGATCACCGCATAGCAGGGCACGATGCCGCCCTGCGCCAGGCCGAAGAGCAAGGAGACGACGTAGAGCGACGCCAGGCCATCGAACGGCAAATACAGGAAAAGCGCCACACATTGCAGCACCGATCCCAGCAGCAGGGTCCGCACACCGCCGATCTTATCCGCGAGCCAACCGGAACTGAGCCGACAGACCACGCCGGCCGCCAGCATGAGGGAAAGCATTTCCGCGCCGCGGGCCGCTTCATAACCGAGATCGACGCAATAGGCGACGATATGCACCTGCGGCATCGACATGGCGACACAGCAGCCAAGCCCAGCGATCACCAGCAGTATCTGCAGAGCCCGGGGGGACAGACCGATGGTTTGAACCTGTTCCGCATGCGCGACACCGCCATTGGCCGCGCGTTGCTGAGCCTCGTTCGGCGGCGGCGCCCTCAACATCAACGCAAGCGGTGTCATCGCAACGAGGCAGAACACACCGATCCCGGCATAGGCGACGCGCCACCCTTCCGTTTCCACCACATATTGGATAATGGGCGGCCAAATGGCGCCTGCCAGGTAATTCCCACTGGCCACCGCCGCCATGGCGAGGCCGCGGCGCTTGCGGAACCATTTCGATATGTCTGCGATCAGCGGGCCAAATCCGGCAGCCGTCGAAATCCCGATAAACAGACCTTGATACAGATTCAGGACATAAAAATTGTCAGTCTGGGAAACCCCAAGATAGCCCAGACATAGCCCCACAATGGCGACCAAGGCGGGACGGGCCACGCCATACCGGTCGACCATGCGACCAACAGCCATATTTCCGAATGCGAAGCCCAGCATCGTCATCGTGTAGGGAAAGGATGCGTCTCCCCGTCCTACGGAAAACTCTTCCTCGATCAACGGAAGAATAACGACATAGGACCAAAGCCCCACACTGCCGATTGCCGCCATGGTCAGCGAGATCGCGACGCGAAACCACGCATAGGACCCATCCAACGTGGGGTCGTACCGGCATGCCGACATAATCCTGGAGATCATGACTGGTCCTAAGAGAAGCGTGTTTCAAGTGGACCCGACTCAAGAAAACCTGGCGGGTCGGGGAAGCCGTCAGTCGGCCTGACGCAGGATCTTCCCGCCTTTCATCACCATTTTCAGATAGCGGTCCGGCTGCGTCATGATGGAGATATCCTCAACCGGGTCGCCGTCGATCACAATCAGGTCGGCGAGAAAACCTTCTGTGACCTGACCGATCTGATCCTTCATGCCGAACAGGTCCGCAGCATAGATCGTTGCCTGGCGAAGCACTTCCATTGGCGGACAGACTTGCGTGCGGATGTTGAACTCGTTGAGCTGATGACGGTGCATGATCCCAAGCAGGTCCGTGCCGTAGGCGATCTTCACCCCGCCCCAATAGGCCATTTCAAGCGCCTTGATGCCGGCGTCCAGGACTTCATAGGTTTTCTGAACCAGATCGGCGGCCATGCCCGCCGCCTCGCCTTCCTTAACGAGCGCCTGATAGGTGGAAAGGGTGGGCACCAGCCAGGCGTCGTATTCCTTGAATATCTCGACGGATTCTTCATCGATCAGGTTCCCATGTTCAATGGAAGTGACGCCCAGTTTTATCGCGCGATTTACTGCCCGTGCCGTATAGGCATGCGCGATCACAGGGATGTTGGCGGCATTGGCCTCTTCCACGACCGCCAGAATTTCTTCGTCGGAAAACTGGGTGGAGGTGATGCGGTCGGTCGGCGAAGATACCCCGCCCGATGCCATGATCTTGATATGGGTGGCGCCGCGGCGGATTTCCTCCCGCGCGGCCTGCCGCACCGCGCTGACCCCGTCGCAGACACGCCCCATGCCGGCGCAGCAGAAACACTGCTCCAACCCGTTTTGTCCCGGCGAACGCATATCGCCGTGCCCGCCGGTCTGGCTCAGGGCATGGCCGCAATACAGCAGCCTCGGCCCTTCCAGAAATTCCTCCTCGACAGCGGAAGCGAGGCCCCAATCCGCACCGCCGGCATCGCGGACCGTCGTAAACCCCCGGTCCAGCATGCCGGACATGACCTCCGAGGCCTGGGCCGTCACATAGGACGGCGACATCGCCAAAAGGGCCGGGAAATTCGCGGTCACGGCAATGACGTGGACATGCGCGTCGCACAGGCCGGGCATCAACGTCTTGCCGCCCAGGTCGATTTCCGCACAGCCTTCCGGCGCCAGGGGTTGATCGGCAATTTCGACAATCTTGCCGTCGCGGATGCGAACGTGTTGCCCCGTGTTCCGGTCGCCCGAAACCGTGTCCAGAATCGTCGCATTGGACAGCACTATTCCGTTTTCCGACGCCATCGCATCCTCCCGCAAACCGACAAACTGACTTGGGGCCGAGACTACGCGCCGCGCGGGAAAAGGAAAAGCACCGCCGGAACGAAATGGTCCGGACCGATGCGGAGCCGGATACCAAAAGCTTTCCTAAAATCCCGTATAAAAAATTCACCAAAGCGTTGCAGGACTACACGATGCGCCCCATTTTTCCGTGACTAGGACATGGCGAGGGGACCCACTATTGGGAGCGCCTTGGTTCGGCGGCAGGCTGATGTCGAAACCCATTTTCAGTGACCCTTTCGTGTTTCGCGGCGTGCGCCGCAATCGCCAATCCTTTCTGCAATCCCTTGCGTTCCAAGCCCTGTGCTGGAGCTGCCTCGCAGTGGCAACATATCGGCTTGTCGACGGCGACTGGTCATCGATCGGCACCGGGGACACGGTGCTGGCGGATCTTACCGCGGCCGAGTTGATGCTGGCGGCCTTTATGGGATTTGCATCCGTTCCATTGGGACTGCTTCACTTGGCGGCCGGAACCCAAAGGTGCCGCGACTGCGGCGTATCAGGCTGGGCCGCTCTCGTCTTGCTGATCCCCCCGTTGAATGTACCGATGCTGATCGCCCTGGCCCTCTGCAAAGGTCAGGATGGCGCGAACGGCTACGGCGAGAGCCCGCTCAAACGCGCGGAGGTCGCATCCCGCTTCGATGCGCTTTTGGATATGAAGCCCGCCGAAAAATAATCACAAAGGATTATACCGGGTTGTGAATGGGTTTATTCTTCAAATCTGATATACTGAAGGCACCGTCAGTAATGTTGGCTGTTCATGGCCGACGACCGACTGACGAAATTGGCCATGGACATGCCGCTGTTGACGAAAACAGCACAAACGAGGCTAACCATGGTTGCGAGTATAAGGAATCCTATCGAATGGGGTATGGACCAGCTCGGCCGCGCCGGACAGCACGCCGAGGATATCGGGCATACCCTTCACGGTGACGGCGATATCGCCGAAACCCGATTGCCGGAAATTGCCGATCTGCGGCGGGGCGATCTGCGTGACGCCCTGCGCCGCGGTTGGCAAGACATGCAGGCAAACCGGACGGACGCGCTGTTCCTGTGCCTGATCTATCCGATCGCCGGCATGATCATGGTGCACGCGGCGTTCAACTACGCGATGCTGCCGCTGCTATTCCCCATCGCATCCGGCTTCGCTCTGATCGGACCGGTCGCGGCGATCGGCCTTTATGAGATGAGCCGTCGGCGCGAAGCCGGTCAGGAGACGACCTGGGCGGATGCCTTGGGTACCATCCGGTCACCCGCTTTCGGGGGTGTCCTGGCCCTTGGCCTGGTCCTGTTCGCGATCTTCATCGCCTGGCTCGGCGCGGCGCACCTGATCTACAACGCGACATTGGGCCCGGAACCGCCGGCCTCCATCGCCGCCTTCATCGGCGACGTGTTCGGCACCCGGGCCGGCTGGACGATGGCGATCGCCGGGGCCGGCGCGGGCTTTCTGTTTGCGCTTGTCGTATTGACCATCGGGATCGTTTCCTTCCCGATCATGCTGGACCGAAATATCGGTGTCATCGGGGCGATGCTGACCTCGATGCGGGTCGTTCAGAGGAACCCGATTGCGGCGGCGCGTTGGGGCATCATCGTCGCGGGCTTGCTGGCGATCGCGTCAGTGCCCGCCTTCCTGGGTCATATCATCGTGATGCCGCTGCTGGGCCACGCGACATGGCACCTGTACCGCAAAGCGGTTCTCTAGACGGAAAAGGCGAACCCCGGCCTGCAGCGCGGCCGCCGCGCCGGCCGGGGATATTTGCTATTCGCTGTAGACGACATCTGTTTCGCCCGGGGCGCAGAAATCGAGTTCCTTGCCGAAAATATTGGTCCGTTGAGCGCGGCAGTTCAGCGATATGAAGCGAGCCGGTTGGTAATCGACGGGCGCTTTAACATTCGGATAGTCCGCCCTGACGATCGCCTCGGCACCTTCCGGGTCCGGTGCCACCGGACGAAGCGTGTTCTGATTACCGACAGCCGTGAACTGGAAATCCCCGATATAATAGACATGCCCCGCTTGTGTGACGAAGGCGGGCGACTGCTCCTTGTAGACCGTCGTGACCTTGCGTTTGAACAAGCCGGAATTTCCGGAAGTATGGACATATTCCAGAAAATAGCCGCCGGGATCGACCTCGAAAACGTAGTAGTTTTTCCCGCCGAAATCCCGCTGTCCCACAAACATTGTGGCCAAAACGTCACCCGCATTGCTGTCGGTGCGTTTGTTCACCCGCACCCGCTTGTCGATCATCAGATTGGTTTCGGTATCGAACGCCGACCAGCCCAGCACAGGCGAGGAAAGCCCGGTCCCGTCCGACGTAAGCGCCAATACGACGACCGCTTTTTGCGAGTCTTCCGTGATGACCTTGCTTTTGTCCAACTGGTTGCCCGAACACCCCGCGACCAGCATCATGATGGCAATGCCCGCCAATTTCTTGGCAAAATTCATTGTGACTTCCCTTCCGCTAAAGCTGTTCCTATTCAGCCGTGTCGAATTTTGCTGCCACCTGCCGGGCGATTTCCGTTCCGATGATCGTGATCGCCCCCGATCCAACGGCCGGGCGCGCCAAGCCGCCGGAATTCGATCCCCCCAGAACGAAATCCTGAAGCGGACCCCCGCCTTCCAAGTCGAGGCTTACCTGGGCCAGAACCGTTGTGGGCGACCCGCCGAGACTGGCTATGAGATCCGCATAGTCGGGGTCGGTCGGGGAGATCACGCGGGCCGACAGGCAAAGGTCGGCCTCGTCGCACGACCGCACAACGGATTTGAAGACGCCCCGCGCCAGCAATTCGCCCTCGATGGCAACCTTCAGAATTTCCGCATCTCGGGCGGTGCGCGCCGATGCGGCCACACCCAGCGACAAGTCGGCGGGAGCGACATTGCCTATCGGCGCTGTATTCGACGTCTCGAATTTCCAGGTTTTCGCGCAAGCCACGACAGCCAGAACGGCCACGCAAAGCAGCAAAATGCGAATACGCTCCACAGATACCCCACCCCAAAAACGCCTACCCGTTCGACGTTACACGCGCATACCCGATCTGCAACCTTTAGAAGCTTTAGCGGATGTGTCATCGGGTCTCCCCACACAAAAAAGAGCGGCCCCCGACCGGGGCCGCTCTCTGTCCGGTCGTGTGCGCCTTCCTAGGCGAAATAGGCGCTGATAGTAGCGATCGACGTCATCATCGTTTCAGCCGAATTGTTGAGGATCACGCCGGCAAGCATGATCATCAGGCTTCCGATGACCAGATCCAGCACACGCCAGACCTTGTCGCTGGTCACATAATACCCGACGTAGAACGAAAGCGCGGCAATTGCCGAGAACCAGAGCAGCGAGGCCGTCGCGGCCCCAGCGGAAAAGACCAGCCGGTCCGCAAGCAGGTCATATTGCCCCGCCAAGCCGCCGACCAAGACCACCGTGTCGAACAGAACGCCGGGATTGGCGATCGAAACCAGAACAGCCGTTGAATAATGAGACTTGCCTGTCTCCATATCGACCGCCGGCACGTGTTTCTTGAACGCCTTTCGGATGTTCATGATGCCGTAGACGAAGAAGAACATCGCCGCCAGCACCGAAAACACCAAACGCAGGTCCGGGGACTCGCCGATCACCGCGCCGACACCCAACGCACCGAGCGCAATCAGGGCGACGTCAATCGCGATATAGATTGCGGCGATCCGAAGAACGGCGGTATGGCGCAGCAGCCCATGCTTGATCAGGTAGGCATTTTGCGGCCCAAGAGCCACGATCATGCTCGCTGTCATGCCCAAACCGGTGAAGAATGGCATGGCTCAGCTCCAATCCTGAATGAGAATTCCGGACGGCCCGCCCTGGACGGTCGGCGTCTTGGAATTGACCCGGCGATAGGCGGGTTCCTGCATCAGCATCGCGTGGCAGTCCTCGAAATGCTCCGACGGTACATTCGGAAACAGATGATGGATCAGATGATAGCAATCGTTCCGCGGAAAAAGAAGCCAGCGCGCCCAAACCGGCACGATCCAATTGCGTGAGCTTTCCAGCGGATCCTCACGGTCCAGGATGCCCGCGTGATCGATGCAGTCGGCCCAATAGTTGAGGCCCGGATAGACCCACAGAACCGGGACGAGGACCACAACGATCGCGGTAACCGGATCGACGACCGCCAGGGCCAGGGTCGCCAGGATCATCGCCGCCTTGAAAAAGGCATAGACAAGACCGTCACGGCGGGAAAGATCGACGCGGAAATAGTTCGGCAAATGCATGCCCAGGATCGGCGTCAGCACATGGCGCGCGATCGTCCTAGCGTTCAGGTCGCTTTCCAGCTTGAAGGGTTTCAAGGACCGGATGTCCTGATCTTTTTCATAATCGCCAAGATAGGCGTGATGCGTCATGTGTTCCGTCCGATAGGCGGTAAAGGACGACAGCAGAACCGTCGCGGCGATCCGCCCGAACAGGATGTTATCGTTTTTGTCTTCCGTGAAGGAATAATGGCTGCATTCGTGAATGATGTTGTTCAGCCCGCGCATGCGTGTGCCGATGAAAAGCAAGGCGAACCCGACGCCTGCATAGGCGGCGGCGCCCCCATGATCCACCAAGACCGCCGCAATCACGCCGGCCAAAACGATCTGCAGGATATAGGAGGCCAACGAGAACCCAGCGCCTACCCTTCCGCTCCGCTCAAGCCCCTTGAAGACTCGGTTATACTTTCGACGTAGTTCCGTACCGGACATTTCACTCACCCTTGGTTGAACTTTGCTTCATTGTATCCAGAGATACCGCAGAGACCATAGCTGGCATAGATATTTTGTTGCGGATTTTCGGTAGAATTAATGAGACTTTAATGATTCAAACGCCATGCCACCTTCGTTTACCCGCTTCGCGGAAGGCCGAACCGGGATCGAATTCACCGTCAAGCCGGTCCAATTCACCCAATCCAATTCAGAGCGCGAATGGCCAATTGCGGCTGAAATGTCCGTCTAAAACGAAAACGGCCGCCCCGAAGGACGGCCGTTCCTGAATATCGCCGAAGCGAATTGTCTTGAAGCGATTTGCCTAGAACTGGCGCTGAATCATCAGCTTCTTGATTTCCGCGATCGCCCGGGCCGGATTGAGGCCTTTCGGGCAGGTCTTGGAGCAGTTCATGATCGTGTGGCAGCGATAAAGCCGGAAAGGATCTTCCAGCGCGTCCAAACGATCCCCGGTATATTCATCACGGCTGTCCGCGATCCAGCGATAGGCCTGCAGCAGAACCGCCGGGCCCAGATACCGTTCGCCGTTCCACCAATAACTGGGACAACTGGTGGAGCAGCAGAAGCACAGGATGCATTCATACAGACCGTCCAGCTTGCGCCGATCTTCCGGCGATTGAAGGCGTTCCTTGTCCGGCGGCGGCGGCGACTGCGTTTTCATCCACGGTTCAATCGCGGAAAGTTGCGCATAAACCGTGTTCACATCCGGCACCAGGTCCTTCACCACGCTCATATGCGGCAGGGGATAGACGTTCACCTCCCCCTTCACTTCATCAATGAACTTGGTGCAGGCCAACGTGTTGGTGCCGTCGATATTCATCGCGCAGGAACCGCAAATGCCTTCACGGCAGGATCGACGGAATGTCAGCGTCTGATCGATCTCGTTCTTGATCTTGATCAGCGCGTCCAGAACCATCGGACCGCATTGGTCCATATCGACCTCATAGGTGTCGACCTGAGGGTTCTTTCCGTCCTCCCCGTTCCAACGATAAATGTTGAAACGTTTGACATTCGTCGCCCCGTCCGCCTTCGGCCAAGTCTTCCCCTTGCCGATCTTGGAGTTCGCGGGAAGTGTAAATTCAACCATCGATTATCCCCTTAATCAGCCAATCAGTAGACCCGCGCCTTCGGCGGGAAACTTTGGACCTCGTTGCTCATCGGCTGCAGGTTCACCGGACGTTTGTCCAGTTTCACCGCCCCCGCCTCGTCAATCCAGGCCAGGGTGTGATGCATCCAGTTCACATCGTCCCGGTCCGGATAATCGTCGCGGGCCTGGGCACCGCGGGATTCCTTACGGTCTTCCGCACCGACGATGGTGAGCATGGCCTGTTCGACCAGATTTTCGAATTCCAGTGTTTCCACCAGGTCCGAGTTCCAGACCATGGTGCGGTCGCTGACGCGGATGTCGTCCTTGCCGGACCAGACATCCTTCATCTTCTTGATGCCTTCCTGCAGGCTTTCTTCCGTCCGGAAGACCGCGCAATGGTTCTGCATGGCGCGCTGCATGTCCGCGCGCAATGCCGCCGTCGGCGTGCCGCCGTTGGCGTTGCGGGCTTTGTCCAGGCGGGCCAGGGCGTTGTCGCCGGCATCCTTCGGCCAGGCCCGATGCGGACCTTCGCGGTCGACAACCTCCGCACAGCGAAGCGCCGTCGCCCGCCCGAAGACAACCAGATCCAACAGCGAGTTGGAACCAAGGCGGTTTGCACCATGGACGGAGACGCAGGCGGCTTCGCCCGCGGCCATCAACCCCGGAACGATGACGTTCGGATCGCCGTCCTTCTTGGTCAGCACCTCACCGTGATAATTGGTCGGGATGCCGCCCATATTGTAGTGGCAGGTCGGCACGACCGGGATCGGCTCCTTCGACACGTCGACGCCCGCGAAAATCTTCGCGGATTCGGCGATGCCAGGCAGACGCTCGTTGATGATATTCGGATCCAGATGCTCGATATGCAGGTGAATGTGATCCTTTTCCGCGCCGACGCCGCGGCCTTCGATGATTTCCATGGTCATCGAACGGCTGACAACATCGCGGGAGGCAAGATCCTTCGCCGACGGAGCATAGCGTTCCATGAAACGCTCCCCTTCGGAGTTGGTGAGATAACCCCCTTCGCCGCGCACCCCTTCAGTGATCAGACAGCCGGCGCCGTAGATGCCCGTGGGGTGGAACTGCACGAATTCCATATCCTGAAGCGGCAGACCCGCGCGCACGACCATTCCGCCGCCGTCGCCGGTGCAGGTATGCGCGGACGTCGCGGAGAAATAGACGCGGCCGTAACCGCCGGTCGCCAGAATGACCATCTTGGCGCGGAAGCGGTGGATGGTGCCGTCGTCCAGGTTCCAAGCCATGACGCCGACGCATTCGCCTTCGTCATTCATGATCAGGTCGAGTGCGAAATATTCGATATAGAACTCGGCCTGATGCTTCAGGGACTGCTGGTACAGCGTGTGAAGGATGGCGTGACCGGTGCGGTCCGCCGCCGCGCAAGTGCGCTGCGCCGCCGGCCCTTCGCCGAACTCCGTCGTCATCCCGCCGAAGGGGCGCTGATAAATCTTGCCCTCTTCCGTGCGGCTGAACGGCACGCCGTAATGTTCAAGTTCGATAATCGCGGGAACCGCTTCGCGCACCATATATTCGATGGCGTCCTGGTCGCCCAGCCAATCGGACCCCTTCACGGTGTCGTACATGTGCCAGCGCCAATCGTCCGGCCCCATATTGCCGAGCGAGGCGGAAATACCGCCCTGCGCCGCCACGGTATGACTGCGGGTCGGAAAGACCTTCGTGATACAGGCCGTCTTCAGGCCCTGTTCGGCCAAACCGAAAGTCGCCCGCAATCCGGCGCCGCCCGCGCCGACCACAACGACGTCATAGGTATGGTCGATGACTTCATATGCTTGGGTCATCCGTTTCTAGCCTCCAACAAATGCGACGCGCAGAACGGCGTAGCCAGAGGCCACGGCCAGAATCGCGCAGGCGAATTTCACGAACATCAAGGCGGCGATCTTCGCCCCTTCGCCATGAACGTAGTCTTCCAGCACGACTTGGATACCGAGCTGCACGTGATGAAATGTCGCGGCGATCAGCAACAACAGCAGGACCGTGTTGACCGGCGAACCGACCCAAGCCACCGCTTCGGCATAATTGCCGCCGGTCATGCCGGCAACGCTTACGGCGAACCAAATCGTTAACGGGACGAGCGCCACGGCCGTCAGCCTTTGCGCCCACCAATGATGCGTACCGTCCTTGGCGGAACCGAGTCCGCGCACACGGGCAAGTCTTGTTTCCAAGCTCATATTTCCCTCCCCCATCTACGCGGCCGCGTAGGCGATTGCCCACAAGGCCAGGGTGGCGACTACGGAAAAGGCGACATTGATATGGCCGGACATGGCCGCCGTATCCAACTCGAAACCTTTACCCGCATCCCAGAATAGGTGCCGGATACCGTTCCCCAGATGATAGAACAAAGCCCAGGTCCAACCGAACAGCAGCAGTCGTCCGAGGATGCTGCCCGAAAACGCCGACACGGTAGCGAACGAGTCCGCGCCCCCGGCGAGGGCCAACAGCCACCAGGCCAGATACAAGGTTCCTACCGCAAGCCCGACGCCGGTTGCCCGGTGCAGGATCGAGTAGGCCATTGTCCATTGCCATCGGTATACCTGGAGATGCGGCGATAGTGGTCGATCTTGCGTGCTCATGATCCCCCTCGCTTTGAGTTGTGGCTATTCGCCCTGTGCGAACCCATCTTGCTTCCTTTACGTTTGTCCCTAACCGGCCGGACCACCCCGAAACCTTAGCCGGTTAAGTCTTTTCCCGGATTCCCAAAAAGTTCCCCGGGACGCCTACATGCCGAAACGGCGCGACGATCGCGCGGCCAAGCATTTGAGTTTCCTAAAGAAGGTCGTCGCGTCCCGGCACCCACTGTATTCCGTGCGCCGCCCAATCTAGCAACTCCCCAGCCGACAAATAGTCTGAACCCAAACGGCAATAAGCAGAGTTTGCCGAATGGATCATTCCCGAAATCCGGTGAATCGCAAAACCATGAAAAGCAACACACCGTTCCGCCGGAACGATGTCTGCCGGTAGCTTATGCCGTATACCGGACGTTTTCGAGCTAAGCCGGCTAAGGCTCCTTCCCTATGCAAATACCCTATCGCGTCGATGGCCGGTGTCAAAACGGTTTTTGCCGCTTTCGAGCAAAACAGTCGCAATTCCGCTAATATTGGATGCTGTACCGCGCCGTCACATCATCTTGTAGGTGCACCCGCCACGCGCATACCGAATCTGGCGGGTGTGCGTAAGTCTGGGGATAAGATGTGGATGAAATGTGCTATAACCCATTGTTAATACACAACAAATTTCACAAAGTCATCATTTTTTAATAGACAGGATATCGGGATGCGCGGACACTATTGATGCGCGATACATCGTTCCGTCCGATCCCGAGATGTTGGTGCCGGCTTGCCGGCAGCCGGATCGGGGTGACGGCGGAGCGGACGCGGCGGATAGAATTCCAATCGGGGCGACTCGGCAGGAATTCGGGTCCGGCGCGGGGCGCGGGGCCGGTTTTGAGGACAGGAGGCGCAAGCCGTCCGGTTCATTGGGCCGGTTTCGTGGGAGCAATGTGTTGGAGCGCAAGCGGTTGGGGTCTCCCCTGCCGCAGGTGGTTCGCCCGAGGACGGTTGAGCGGAATTTCCGCCGATCGGGCCGAGGGGCCGGGCTGAACGGCGGGATGCCGGCGGAATTCGTTCCGTGTTGCATTCCGGATGATGGCTGCATCGCGGCGGGCTTGCGCCTGTCACTGTACAGCGGTTGTTTTTGGGTGGTGCTTGCGGGTATCGATCCAAACCGGGCGGTCGGCAGTCGCGAAGCCGTGTCGGCTTATTCGCGGTTCCGGGTTCATGGGCGCCTGCGCCTGGAAACTTGGGATCGCGGGGCGCGCGGGCAGCGATTGGGAACCGGCGGTTCAGCCGAAGGTCTCCCTCCGGCGACGTCTTGCGGGGCGTCTTCGGGTGGGAAGCCGGGAAGGCATTGATCCTCGCAGCGTGCGGCCTTGACCGGCCTCGGGTTCGCCCGTCGGTGCGGTATTGGGGCAGTATGTGGGCAAGCTTCGGCATCAAGGTGCTTTGCCAGGGTGACCGAGACACCGGACTTGCCAAATTGCGATCTGTTTCGTGCGGGAGGCCGCGAGGCCTCGGCGGCGTTCCGCGCCGACGGGCGGGCTGGGGAAACCTGGTTTGTCACAGGGGCGGATATGCGATCGCCGGGCCGACAGGTCTTTTGAGGCGCCGGGCGCGCCGCCGCCGTCTAGCGAACTCCCGCGGACGGATGCGGCCGAGGCTGCGGGCCGGGGATTTTCCCGCGGGCTGACCGGGCAACCGGATGGCTCGGGTGGTAAATCAGACCGGATAACCGCGCCGCCCGACGCCTCTTTCCTTTTTCACCCATTGCTTTCCCGCCCAAATTCCGCGCGTTTCCCAAATGGCAGCATTCCGGGCAAACAACAGCACAAAGCCATGACAACACAACGAACCGAACGGGCCGACAGCGCGGATGCCATCTATGTCGACCGGGATCTGATCTTACTTTATGACGTTCTGAACAGCGCGGATCACGACCACGTCTTCTACCGACAGGAAATCCCAGCCGATGCGCAAAAGGTCATTGACCTGGGATGCGGTACCGGCCGGTTCGCGATCGACCTGGCGCGTCGCGACTACGAGGTGACCGCGCTGGACCCGGCGCCGGCGATGATAGACTTCGCCCGCCAGCAGGATGGAAGCGGTGCAGTGGACTGGTTCGTCGGCACGGCAATGGATATCCCCGGTGGACTGGCCGCGGACGCCGCAGTGATGATGGGACATGCATTCCAGTGCCTGAAGACCGACAAGGCCATCAACAACACACTGCTTGCCATTCGGGCTGCATTGCGGCCCGGTGGACGGTTCCTATTCGAAAGCCGCAATCCACAAACGACGCCCTGGCGGCATTGGAACAAGCGGCAAGAGATCTCACCCGACGGCCTCGGTTTTCCGGTAACGATTGATCGGCAGGTTGTTGCGGTCGCCGGGGATCTCGTTTCCTTCGAGGAACATTTTTCCTTCCCTGAGAAGGTCGTCACAAGCCGCAGCACACTGCGTTTCCTGGGGGAAGCGGAAATCGTGGCCCACCTTCAAAAGGCCGGGTTCAAAGACATTACAGTGTTCGGCTTCTGGGATCGCCGCCCCTTGTCGGACGACAGTCCAGAAATGATCTTCTCCGCCGCTTAGGCGTCGAGCGCCTGTTTGAGAGCCGGCAGGTGTGTCACGCGCGTCCCGTCGGCTGGCCGTCCGCGAACAAGCGGTCGCCCTGTTCGTCGATGATTTGCTGTCCCTTGCGGATCGCGAAAGTCTCAGCCTCTTCGCGCGACGTATAGAGATCCGCGCGGATAAAGGTCCGCTCCAGCGGCGCTTGTCCTTCTTCGCCACCGTCGCCCGCGGACATTAGAATGACGCCGCAAAGTCGCCACTGCTCGCCGTCCCGTATCGGGCTCGGGGTGATGGAAAACTCCTTATAAGTTACGGCCTCGCCGCGCGCCGGTCCCGTATCGTCGTTCGCCTCGGGCTTTCCGCCGCCGAAAAGTTTCGAAAGAAATGACGCCATGCCGGTGCCCCCATCTGCCATAAGGTCTGCGTTTCTGATTACCTTTATGCCATTCTGGCCGCGACACCCCAACCCCCGGATGCGCGAAGACGCCTTGGCTTTCCCGCGCCGATGGCCGTAGGATTTTGGCCTTACAAAGAAGACAGTCCCAAAAATCGGGATATGCCAGGGGGAACATGATGAGCACGACAACACCGGATGCTGCGAACCACAAGGGTCTGGCCGAACTCGCCTCCAGATATGTCGACGTTGAAAGCCTGCCTTGGAAAAAGACACGTTTCGACGGCGTTGAGACGAAGATCCTGATGGAGGACAAGGACTCCGGACTGCTGACGGCGCTGTTCAAATGGGCGCCCGGCGCGGAACTGCCCTTCCATGAGCATGTCGATATCGAACAGACCTATGTCCTTGAAGGCCGCGTGGTCGACGAGGAAGGGGAAGTCACAGCGGGCAATTTCGTTTGGCGACCCGCCGGCAGCCGACACGTAGCCCGCGCACCGGAAGGTGCCTTGCTGATCGGCTTTTTCCTGCAACCGAACCTGTTTCTGGACCGGCAGCAGTAACCGCCTGCTAATCGCCCCGCGCGGCCCGGTCCATCGCAAGATAGAACTCGTCCAATTGCGGCGGTGCGACCGGTGTGGCGGAAAGCATGTCGTGGACCTGTCCCCGGTGGTGGATTTGATGCTGGAACAGATGAAGCAGCAGATCACCGATCGCCTCCCGCCAAATCACGCCGCCTTCCCTCAAGGTATCGACTTGGCGGGAAAGATCCGTTTCCGACAAGTCTTCGCAGAAGGCAATCAGTGCAGCGTCGGACTGGTCCTGGGCCCTGATCAACCCTGCCAAGTCAGGGAATGGGTCGGGGACACCGTCGCGATATCTATCCCTGATTTCCGCGGCATGCCCGGCTTCGCGCAACGCATCGATATAGTACCAGTCAACGACCAGAATATGATTCAGTGCGGCCAATATGGTTCCGAAAAAGCTCGGCCGTTGTTTGATCAACTCGCTTTCCGGCAATTCGGCGCAAGCCGCAAGCAGCCGCTTGTTGGCCCAGCGATTATTGCGCGCCTGAAGCACCATTTGGCGAACGGCTAAACTCATCAGATCGTCCTTATTGACCTAGGTTCGATACGGCATTGACGACAACCATCATGGCGCTCGACACAGCCCCCAAGGCCGGAACCCATATCGGAACCCGCCACAGACCGACAGTGTCGCCGCGGAACCGGATCCAGAGCAAGGCCGTGTTCACTAAGGTGAAAACGGTAAGCGTGATGTAGGATGTCGCCGTCGCCAAGCCAACCAGCGGGAACAATAGCGCCAGCGCCAAAACGGCACCGGCGATCACGATGGTCGCAATGACCGGTGTTTGCCGCCCCGGATGAACCAATCCCAGAAACTTCGGCAGCCATCCCTGACGCGACAGCCCAAACAGGATGCGCGATCCCATGATCATCTGAATCAGAGCACCGTTCAGGACGGCGAAGACGGCAACACCGCTCAAAATACTGCCATCCAAACCGGAGGTCCGTTCGAAAACGAGCGCCAGCGGCGCATCACTGGCAATCAGTTCCGCCTGGGGTATGGCCGTGACTGAAATTGCGGATACAAGAAGATAGAGCGTCGTCGTCACAACCAAAGTCGCGACAATCGCCCGGGGAATCGTGTGAACAGGGTCCCGCACCTCTTCAGCGACGTTCACCATATCCTCGAAACCGATAAAGGCGAAAAACGCCAACAACGCGCCTGACATCACACCCGACCAGATACCCACCTCCAACGGCGGAAACAGAACCCGGGACGCATCGGGCGACGCCACCATATCGTCCACACCGAACACGATCACCAGAAGAAGCCCGCCGATTTCGACAAGGGTGATAATGCCCGACAAGAAAACCGACTCGGTGATTCCCCAAATCGCCAATCCGGCCAGCAGGGCGACAACGGCGCACAGTGTGACGACCTCCGGCGTTGCGACAAGCGCGTTCAAATATCCGACGAAACCCAGTGTGATGACCGCTGCGCTGACCAAACCTGTCAGGGCGACCAACAGGCCGATGATGGTTCCCAGGGTTGGATTGTGAAAGGCTTCATTCATGTATACGGCTTCACCGGCGCTGACCGGGTACCGGCCGGAAAGTTCGCCATAGGAAAGCGCCGTCAAACCCGCGACGAAGGCAGCAATCACAAAAGCGACGGGGCCATAGATGCCGGCCTCCGCGGAAACTTTCCCGACCAAGACATAGATGCCCGCGCCGACCGTCACGCCGACGCCGTACAAGGTTAACAGGACGAAGCCCAACCCTCGTTTAAGGGCCGGCTCCCCGGCACGATTCAACATCAACCACTCCCGACTGACAGCGGGTTATCCGATCGTCCGCTGCCCTAGCGACATCGCTCCCTATTGTATGAACCTATGTCCCCGCCGCGGCGGCGTGAATGCGCCAGATCAACATGACATTGGTTCAAAGCATGGGAGGTCAAAGCGCGACCTCGACCAGATACGGTCCCGGCTCGGCAAGCCCGCGGCCGAACTGATCGCACAACTCCTCCATTGTCGTGGCCCGTGATGCCTGCGCCCCGTAGCTTTTGGCCAGACTGACCCAATCGATTTTCGGCCGGTCGAGCGACAACATGTCCATGGCATTCCGGCCCGGATTCTGAACACCGACCTTGCGCATTTCTCCCTGCAGAATTGCATAGGAATGATTTGCGAAAACCAGGGTGGTGACGTCCAATCCCTCGCGCGCCTGCGTCCACAGGGCCTGGGCCGAATACAGACCGGCGCCGTCGGCCTGCAGCGAGACGACCTTGCGGCCCGGCGCCCCAATCGCGGCCCCGGCGGCCAGCGGCGGGCCGATCCCGATGGCGCCGCCGGTAATCTGCAGCCAATCGTGCTCTGCCGCGGCATTGGTCATCGGAAAGAACTGCCGCCCGGTCGTGATCGACTCATCGGTCACAACGGCATTGTCGGGCAACATGGCCGTCAGCATCACGGCGATCTTGTCCTGATCGATGGCGCCGGTCGGCAAAGCCGGGCGGTTCAACTCGTTCACGACCGGAACGGTACCCCGGGCACCGACCGCATCGGCCAGAGCATCCAAGGTACCGACAAGGTCGTAATGCGCCTCCGCTAACAGATGGACCGCGCAATCGTCCGGGACCAGGCGGCTTGGCGTGTTGGGATAACCGAAAAAGGCGACCGGCTCCTTAGCGCCGACCAGGACCAGATGTTTGTAGGCGGACAGCATCGCCTGCGCCTGTTCGACGACATAAGGAACCCGATTGACCGGAACCCGCCCGGCGCCGCGCGTCACCCGCTTGTTCGACAGGGGCGCAAAGAGGACAGCGCCGGTCTTCGCGGCGATGCGTCCGGCGAGTGCGAGGCCGTCCTCACGCAAGGCACGGTCGCCGATCATCAACGCAACCGGTTCATCCGATTTCAGCAATTCCGCGATTCGATCTATCGCCTTGCCCGACGCGACCGGCGCATCCGGGATGACGGGCGCGGGTGCGGGGCCCTTGGAGTCGGTCCAGGCAATATCGGCCGGCAGGATCAAGGTCGAAATCTGTCCCGGTGCGATTTGCGCCGCCCGGATCGCATCTGCCGTATCACGACCCACCGTATCCGCGGAGGCGAAGGTACGAACCCAATCTGAAACGGGCCAGGCAATCCCTTCGATATCGGTGGTGAGCGGTGCGTTATAGGCCAGATGCTCGGTCTTGTGTTCACCGACCACATTGATCATCGGCGTTCGCGCGCGACGGGCGTTATGGATATTGGCCAAGCCATTGCCCAATCCCGGCCCCAGATGCAGCAGCGTCGCCGCCGGTTTGTCCGCCATTCGGGCATAGCCGTCCGCCGCCCCCGTGACGACCGTTTCATGCAGCCCCAGGACGCACCTCATTTCAGGATGCTGGTCCAAGGCCGCGACAAAATGCATTTCGGATGTGCCCGGATTTGCAAAACAGACGTCAACGCCCCCGGCCAGCAGCGTCTTCACCAAACTTTCCGCCCCGTTCATTACCCACTCCGTAAAAATGTTATAGCGGGCTGAACAGGGTCGTACCCCTTCCCGGCCCGCCCGTTAAGGCCGGGCGGCGAGAGTGCCACGGGGACAAGACAAGTCCCAGTGCTTTATTGGAAGATTTGTTTGGACGCGTATTCCCAAAAGCGCCTTATGCGTGGCCCGAAATATAGTCGCGCATCGCTTCTGTTTCATGCTCCAACTGACTGATGCGGCGTTTCACGACATCCCCGATGGAAATCACGCCGACAAGTTTTCCGCCGTCGTCGAGCACCGGAATATGCCGGAAGCGCCCTTCCGTCATCCGCTGCATCAGCCCGTCGGCCGTGTCGTTGACTGTGCAGGTCTTTACATTGGCGGTCATCAGGCTGTCGACGGTGTGGCCCATTACGTCGGTTCCATGTTCACCCAGGCCGCGGACGATATCGCGTTCGGAAAGAATACCGACCAAATTCCCATCCGCGTCGCAAACGACAACGGCACCGATCTTCATTTTCGCCAACAGGGCGACGGCCGAGGCAATCGTATCACTTGGTGAGGCCGAAACGATGTCCGGGCCCTTGAACTTCAGCATTGCAGCGACTGTCATATCGTTTCCTTCCTGTGCTAGCAGGTCACGAATTGGTAGCCGGTCCCCCCGATTTCACGTTCGCATCCCCAGATACGCGCTCAATGGTCCAATACTGAAAAATCTGCGTCTGGTTCGCCCGTGACCTTCCCTCACCCGTTCCGCTTGTTATCGATCCGTCTTCGGACCCATTCTCCCCCGGGCGGCCGCGTCACGGCGGACCAGTCACCGGTTTGGTATAGGAATAGTATCACCCGAAACCCTTTTGGCCGCAATTGCATCCCCACGGCATTCTACTTATTGACGGCACTCGACCGGTTTTGTTCCCGCAGATCTGCTTTAAAAGGATGAGCCGGGGGTTTTCAGGAACGCAATTTCATCCGCTGTCGATTCGCGGCCAAGTACTGCATTCCTGTGGGGAAAGCGCCCGAAACGGGCGATGATGTCCCGGTGGGCAATGGCATATCGCAGGTATTCGGGGTTCGCCAGCGCCTCGAAATAGGGAAGACTGTCCTCCTGATCGGCCAAATCCTCGCTATGTTCGAAAGGAACATAGAAGAATACCCGCCGATCCTCCGGAACTTCCCTGTCCTGGCCCTCGGCAATCGCCTTTTTCGCGATCGAAAGCGCTTTCGCGTCCTGTGCGAAGGCGCGCGGGTCATCGCGAAACAGATTACGCGAGAATTGGTCCAGAACCAGGATCAGTGCCAAGGAGCCGTCGGCGGAGTCGGTCCAACCGTCATGATCGCCATTGGCGGCTTCCCGATGAAGATCCCCGAACCGGTCTTCGATGATGCGGTCGTATTCGTCGCTCTTCTCGAACCATTGCTGTGGCGTGCTTTCTTCGAACCAGAACCGAAGAACCGACGCGCTGTCTTCCATGACTTCATCTCCTCCGTTGTCTTGCCGGCAATTGATCTCATCCTGAGAAAATCGCGTTTCTGCGCAGCGGTGCAATCTCGAACTGGCCCGAATTGGCCGAATTTTGCGGAACGCGGCGCTCGCCCTTGGTACCGACCGCGCCGATACGCCCGCATGCCGTTGAAATTTTCCCAATAAGGCGTCTTGCACCGCCCAGTTTGCGGAGCTATATAGCCGCACCGCGCCGCCCCACGGAAACCAACCGTGCATCGGCCGGACAATTGCTTGGTCGCGGAGTGTAGCTCAGCCTGGTAGAGCACTGTCTTCGGGAGGCAGGGGCCGCAAGTTCAAATCTTGCCACTCCGACCAGCAAATCTTCCGACACTATTTTTGATCCAAACCTGTCAGGGGTCTGTCGTCTATCTGGCGGTCGATTCGGCTGCCTGTTTATCCGGCTCGTCGTTTTTCCGGCTCGTCGTTTTTCCGGCTCGTCGTTTTTCCGGCTCGTCGCGAAACCAAGCCAAACACCCGTCAATTTCGCTTCGTCCTATACCGTAGAGCAACCGAAAGAATCAGGCTATACACCTGAAATAATTAGTATTTTTTATTGAATATCTCTATATTTTTGCAACTAGAGCCATTTTTTTATCGGTGGTTAAAACCGAAAATCCCCCAGTTCTTCGTCCCTGCACATTAGAGTCTTTTCAGTTTTGACTCCTATGACTCGCTCCGCTGCTTTATTTAAAGAAATCAAAACTTAGGCATCGCTTACTCTCGACGCACAGGCGGTTAACGCAACGCACCCAGCTGAAACATGTCATGTATCTGAATTCATTCTTCACCGACTTCGTCTCATCGGTCGGCGACCAAGTACCCATGGTCGGTTATTTCAGAGCCGATCTGGTGGTTCTATCCATCATTATCGCCATATGCGGCGCCTGGGCCGGTTTGACGAGTTATTCGCAGAGTGAAGCGCGAAGCCGTTCAGAGACATCCAACCAATTACTTTGGAAATTCGCCGGCGGTTTGGGTTTCGGCGGTCTATTTGGGGCATGCACTTCGTGGGCATGCTCGCCTTTTCACTGCCTTGCGGTATTTCCTACGATTTTCTGACCACCGCGATATCGATCCTGCCCGGCATCTTGGCAAGCCTGACCGCGCTTGTCGTTATCGGGCGGACGGATTTCAGCTTGCAAATTCGATTGGCGATCGGCGCCGTCCTGATGGGGGCTGGGATCGGCACAATGCACTATGTCGGCATGGCCGCCATGCGCCTGCCGGCCGTGTTGCTGTATGATCCCTTGCTTGTCGGGCTTTCGGTTATCGCGGCCGTCGGCCTTTCCTATGTCGCACTTACCGTCGCCACATATGGCCGCAATGGCGCCGAACCGTCCCGCTTACGGCAATTGATAGCCTCCGTCATTCTGGGATGTGCGGTCGCTGCGATGCATTACATCGCGATGCAAGCTGCCGTCTTCTTTCCGATCCCGGAAGCGCCCGCGGTTTCGGAAGGGTTGGATCAAGGAATTCTGGCGCTTTTCGTCGGGCTGGGGACGCTGACCCTGGCCGTGGGGGTCGCGGCCGCATCCATCGCAGCGCGCCAACATGAAACCGCCCGTACACTTGCCGAGGAAGTGCGCCAAAGGAAGGCTGCGGAAAAGATGGCGCTTGAAGATCAGACGCGCCTGCAGACAATTTTCGACACCGCGGCCGAAGCGATTGTCGTGATCGATACACGAGGGACGATCCTGCGTTGGAGCCAAAGCGCCCAACAGATCTTCGGATGTACCTCCGAAGAAGCCATCGGCACGAATGTCGCAGTCCTGACCGACGGCATTGGCGAAACCGAGCATACCGGGTTCATCAAACGGTACGAGAAGACGCGCGAGGCCCATATCATCGGCATAGGCCGCGAGGTCATCGGGCGCCGACGCGATGGATCCGCGGTCATGATCGAACTTTCGGTTGGCGAGGCCATTGTCGGCGACGAGGTCTTCTACACCGGCATCATGCGGGACATCACGCGCCGGAAGGAAATCGAAGAGCAGTTGATCGACGCCCGTCGTCAGGCAGATGCGGCAAACGAGGCCAAGACGGCCTTTCTGGCAAATATGAGCCATGAAATACGAACGCCGCTCAACGCCATTGTCGGCATGACCCATTTGCTGCGGACCACAAGCCTTTCCGAACGCCAGGCGGGGTTTGTGGAACGGGTCCGTGTGTCGGGCCAGAACCTTCTGGCGATCGTGAACGACATTCTCGATTCCTCCAAAATCGAGGCCGGCAAGCTCGACATCGAGCACATTCCCTTCGATATCGAAAAAGTGCTTCGCAACGTCGCCGATGTGGTCGCGCAAAAGGCCGCGTCGAAAGGGCTGGAATTCCTGCTGAGCATCGAACCGGACGTGCCCTTATCCTTGATCGGCGATCCTTTGCGCGTCGGGCAGATCCTTACCAATTATGCAAACAACGCGGTGAAGTTCACCAAGGAAGGCGAAATCGCCGTTTCCGTCCAAGTGGTCTCGGATGACGACGAGACGGTCCGCTTGCGCCTGTCTGTCACCGATTCCGGCATAGGCCTCACGCCGGAACAGCAGTCGAAACTGTTCCAATCCTTCCAACAGGCAGATGCGTCCACGACGCGCCGCTATGGCGGCACGGGCCTGGGCCTGTCCATCAGCAAACGGCTGGCCGAATTGATGGGCGGCAAGGTCGGTATGGTAAGCGCCCCCGGTAAGGGAAGCACCTTCTGGTTCGAAGCACCGTTCCGGAAAGACGACCATCTTCGGACAATCCGCGAGTATCGCGCCCGTTCGACCGGGACCCGCGTCTTGGTGGTCGACGACAATGAGAGCGCCCGGAACATACTGTCGGGAATGCTCGAGGACATGGGCCTTTCCGTCGATCAGGCCGATGGCGGGGCATTGGCCATCGAAGCATATCAGAAATCATTGGAGTCCGGTGCGCCCTATGCGGTCATTTTCCTGGACTGGCACATGCCGGGCATGGATGGGTACGAAGTAGCGAACCGCATCCGCACCGTATCGGGAAACCCGGACGAACCGGCCCTTGTCATGGTGACGGCCTATGGCCAGGACGGCTTCAACGAGGCGGCGAAAGAGAACAACCTGCTGACCGTCCTGATGAAGCCGGTCAGTGCGTCATTGCTGTTCAATGTCGTCGTGCAGCTTTTCGATGGTGGGGAGAATACGAACAGCCCCCAGATCGAACCGGCCGGCCAAGGCACCCTGCCAACCGCACCGAACCTGGAAGGCATCAACATCCTGCTGGCGGAAGACAATACTACGAACCAGGAAATCGTTGTGGAATTGCTGCGGGACACCAAAGCGGCGGTTACCATCGTGGCAAACGGAAAAGAGGCGATCGACAGGATTGAGAAGGAGGCATTCGACATCGTCTTGATGGATGTTCACATGCCGGTCATCGATGGTGTTGCAGCTACAAAGCTTCTTCGGAAAAACGAACGTTTCAACGACCTTCCGATCATCGCGATGACCGCGAACGTCATGGCCGGCGATCGCCAGCGTTTCATTCAGGCCGGCATGACCGAGCATCTCGGCAAGCCGATTGATATTTCGGCGTTCTATTCGATGCTGGCGCGTTTCACTGGCCGGAACCCCGGCACCGCTTGGACGAAGCCATCCGTCATGGGACAAGACGCCAAGCAGACGACGCAGGATCAGCGCCTGAGTTTCCAAATACCGGGTTTGGACGACCGCCTGGGGCTGACTTATTTCAACGGCCATATCGGCCGGTACCGGTCCATGCTGCAAAGCTTCTGTGAAGGTTGGCCTGAGATGGAAAATTCCTTCAGGACCGCCCTGGGTGACGACGACACCCGCCATCTGGAACGGGTTGCGCATACGCTTAAGGGCTTGGCCGCAACAATGGGCGCAACCGCCATCGCGGATCAGGCGGGGGAGTTGGAGTCGCGAGCGCACAAGGCGGATACCGCCCAATTATTGGAAGCCGATATCGTTTCCCTTTTGGGCGAAGTTGAACCGTTGGTATCCGGCATTGCGGCGGACCTGGTTGCCGCAATGGAACGCCCGACGCGAACGGACGGAAGCGGAACGGACGGCGACACGAATACAACCGATGTCGATCCGGAAACGATTTTGTCCCAGCTGATTGCCTTGTTGGAGGAGGATGACGCCGAGGCGGTGCAGTGGAGTAACGATCATCGCGGCGCTCTGCATTCGATGCTCGGCGAACAGAAAGCCAATGACCTCCTTTCCCATCTGGGCCGGTTCGAATTTGAAGAGGCCTTGGACCTTGTGAAGGCCGAAAGCCCAGCCCCCTGACACCCGATACGTAAAACCAAGACGCACAGGGTTTCCCCACCCGAAAAATTCCACTGGATTGAACAGAGGCCGGAATGACCCCGATTGACCAGAATGCCACTGTCCTCGTCGTTGACGATACCCCGGAAAACCTCTCGCTGATGAGCGATCTGCTGCGCGAAGACTATCGCGTGAAGGTCGCGACGAACGGGGAAAGGGCGCTTCGTATTGCCGGCGGCACCGATGCGCCGGACCTGATCATGCTGGACGTCATGATGCCGGATATGGACGGATATGAAGTGTGCCGGCGGTTGAAAGCCGACGACCACACAAAGAATATTCCCGTCATCTTCCTGACCGCGCGGACGGATCCCGAAGACGAGAAGATAGGCCTGGAACTGGGCGCTGTCGATTTCATCACCAAGCCCATCAGCCCGCCGCTGGTCCAGGCGCGGGTCCGCAATCATCTGATGCTCAAGACCCATGCCGACTTCTTGAAAGACAAGGCAGAATGGCTTGAGGCAGAGGTCCAATCGCGGACCAGGGACGTTCAGCGGATCAAGGAGGTTACAATCGTCGCCATGGCCTCCCTGGCGGAGACGCGAGACAATGAAACAGGCAATCACATCCGGCGGACACAGAATTATGTAAAGGCCTTGGCGGAACATCTGAGTGGCCAGGAAAAATACGCGGCCTTCTTGGATGAAGAGACGATCGATCTGCTCTACCGATCCGCGCCGCTGCACGATATCGGCAAGGTCGGCATCCCGGATAGTATTCTTCTGAAGCCCGGGCGCCATACGCCGGAAGAATTCGAAATCATGAAGACGCATGCGACGCTTGGCGCCGAAGCGATCATGGTGGCCGAAAGCATCATGGACGATTCCGAAGTATCATTTCTGCGCTATGCCAGGGAAATCGCCCAGAACCATCACGAAAAATGGGACGGGTCCGGTTATCCCGCGGGACTGAAAGGCGAAGACATACCCTTGTCGGGGCGATTGATGGCCGTCGCGGATGTCTACGACGCCTTGATTTCGAAACGCGTGTACAAACCCGCTTTCAACCATGAAAAGGCCGTATCGATAATTCGCGACGGACGGGGAACGCATTTCGACCCGTCCATCGTGGATGCGTTGCTCGAGATAGAAGATCAGTTCCGCGCAATCGCCCGCAAGTTCGCCGATGACGATATTTCGACCGAATGATCCGGCGCCCTCGCCACTAAGGGGCTGACCTTATTGCAATCCGGCGGGGTCGACGATCCCCATGCGGCAACCGATCGGGACAGGTTCCGCGGCGCGGATCAACTCACCGACAGGTTTGTCCGGGCCAACCGTGCCGCGAAGGCCTATTCTGATCTCCTGGAAAAGAGTCCGCCCGCCATCGCCCTTGCAGACGAAGGCAGCCCGCGCGCCGGCGCCTTCCCCAAAGGCCTCGTCGAACCGCGCGCGGATGTCGCGGGCATCGGCGTTCTTCCCGATATGGGCGGTCAGGAAGGTGACAACGGCGGATTGATTGATTGCCTCCGTCAGGGAAAGAGCGTCGTCGAAATAGACATCCGCCGCATCGGCCCCGGCAGGGAACTGGTAACATGTGCCGTGCTTGATCCATTCATGTCGGTGCAGATGACTTTCGACTCCCGGCATTACCACCTGCAATCTACTCCGCGTCTCCGCATCCACCGGCGGCTCAGGCAAGGAAGACCAGCGCCCTTTCTTGTCCTGCGACAGAACCGTTTTCGAAACGCCGCAATAATCTTTGCCGCGCGGCTGCGGCCACAATCCGTGCAAGGAAAGACGGCTCTCCGCCACGGGCAAGCGTCCCGCGTTCAATTCTTCGCATTCGGGCTTGTCGGGACGGTATTCGCAGAAAGCAGGCTGCCAGGTCAGCGCCAAGAGATTGTCTTTGGATTTCCGTGCCTCTGCGTTTGCACTGACGGACATCGCCGTCATAACGATTGCCGCGGACAAAGTCGCTACGACGACCCACACGGCATTACCTGAGAATTTTCGTGGCAGTGTAGACATGACCTTCCGTTTATGACGGGCCAAGCCGGCCCTTCCGGCATAGTCAAACGAAAGGCAGGAATCCGGCAAGCGGTATCAACAGCGCGCGGATTTTGCCGCGCTGGTCTGTTTGCCCGACGTATTCTGTTTGATCCATGCGCGCGCTTCACGGAGGTGCGAAAAAACACGGCGATCCGCCACGTCGAGCGACTTCCCGACGGCAATCCATTGTTCGACGACATTCCGGCTGCCCGACGCGTCATCGACTTCAGTGACCGCTGCGATACGGAGGTTCGCGACAACCGTTTTCGGCAACGGGTTCCCCCGCAATGCGGCGGTCAATGCCGCCGCGTCCAGAACTGTGATATCGGCCGTCCGCAGATCCCAAATAATCCCGCGCAGCGCATGGTTTTGGGGGCTGGCGTTCAACAGGGCAAAACCATCTACAATGACCATCGGCGTCAAGGGCCCGGAAACACGGAACTCAACGACACCGTTGGCCCAATCAATTTCCATCTTTATCGACACACGCCACCTGAAAAAATTTGATTCATGAAAATATGCATTTCAAAAAACGACCAGCGAACGGGCGCTTATGGCATCCATCCTCGCTGAGCGACAGTCTGCACCGGAAGAATTTAAGAAGTTACTAATTTCGCGGAAGATATCGCTGGCGCGCCGCGGCAAGACCTGGCCCCGTTCCAGCCGCCCGAAATTCACAAAATAAGTGGGAAGCGTGAAAAGGCAGGTGGCTCTTTGAATTGCTTTAAACCGGATCCCAGGAAAACACGTCCCCGCTTCGGTCCAGCGGCGTCAGGCTGGCCTTGAAGGCCGGCAGGGCGCGTTCGGCGATGGCTTCGGGGGTCCAGCCTTCGGCCTTGTGGACGCTGCGGATGGGCCGTGTCTGGTTGAACAGGAAAAGCTCGTTCAAGCGCGCGGCGAAGATCTGGCCGGTGACATCCTTGGCCGCGTCTGACGCCAGGAAGACCGCCAGGGGCGCATTGGTTTCCGGCGTCATCTGTTTCAGACGTTCGATGCGTTCGGCTTCTTCCGGCGTTTTCGCCTGGATCGAACCGGTCATGCGACTCCACGCGAAGGGCGCGATGCAGTTCGATCGCACGCCGAACCGTTGCATATCCAAGGCAATCGATTTCGACAAGCCGACGATGCCGAGCTTGGCGGCGGAATAGTTCGCCTGCCCGAAATTGCCGATCAGGCCGGATGTGCTGGTCATATGAACGAAGGCGCCGCTCATCTGTTGGCGGAAGGGTTCGGCCGCCGCGCGGCTGACATAGAAGCTGCCGTTCAAGTGAACATCGATGACCGCGCGCCAATCGGCCGGGTCCATCTTGTGGAAGATGGTGTCGCGCAGGATGCCCGCATTGTTCACCACCACATCGACCTGGCCGAAGGTATCCAGCGCGCATTGCACGATCTTCTGCGCGCTTTCCCAATCGGACACGCTATCGGTGCTGATGGCGGCCTGCCCGCCGGCAGCTTCGATCATCGCCTTGGTTTCCTCGGCCGGGCTGGCGGAGCCGCCCTCACCGCCCAGGGAAACACCGATATCGTTGATCACGACCTTCGCGCCGGCCTTTGCCATTTCAAGCGCGATGCCGCGGCCGATCCCGCCGCCCGCGCCGGTGACGATTGCGACCTTGCCTTCCAATCCCAGAATGTCGGACATGTTCTTCTCCCTACCCCGCAGACCCGTTACCGGTCGTAGTCGAATTTGCCGTTATCGATGACCACCTTGTCCCGTTCCAGCACCCGTGTACGGAAAGAACCGTCGCGCCACATCTCGGTCCGCACGGTCTCACCCGGGAAAACCACGGCACTGAAGCGCAGATCGATTCCCCGAAACCGGGATGCGTCGTACTCGCACAAGGTGGCCAACAGGGCATGGGACGCCATGCCGAAGGTGCACAGCCCGTGCAGGATCGGCCGTTCGAAACCGGCCTTGGCCGCGACCGAGGGCGTGCGGTGCAGCGGGTTGTCGTCCCCCTGCCAGCGATAGAGCAGGGCTTGCTCCGGCCTAACGGTCCCATCGAAGGTGAAGTCGGGTTCCGTTTCCGGCATCTTGTGGGCCTGTTTCACCGGCCCGGCCGGACCGCCGAAACCGCCGTCACCGCGCAGGAAAACCGTGCTGCGGGTCGTCGCCAGCAGCGTGCCGGCATCACCGTCGCGCAGTTCCTTTTCCCAATAGAGCAGCGCGCCGCGCCCCTCCCCCTTATCGACAAGCCCGGTCACGCGGGTCTTGCCGACGACCGTGCCGGATACCGGGCAGGGTGCATGGATCGTCATTCCCTGTTCGCCATGAACCAGGCGAACGGCGTCGACGCCTGTCTTCGGGTCCGCAAGCCAGAAGCCGGGATGGCCGAGCACGACCGGAATGGACGGAAAGGGATCGACGGTTTCGAAACCGCCGACATAGCGCAATTGCCGTTCGTCCATCGGGTCCTGGCCCAGCCCGATCGACAAGGCATAAAGCGCATATTCCCGGGGGCCGACCGCTTGGCGGACTTCCGGCAGATCGATATTCAGCAGGTAATCGGGATCAATCGCCATGGCTTTGCCCTTCCGGTTCCCCATCTGTTTCCACGACCGCATCCAGCATGTAGGCGCCGCCCGAACCCGGCATGGCCATGACCGGATTGATATCGATTGATTTCAGACGCGGCCCCGCCGCCGCGGCGAAGGCGGACAGCTTGGACAGCATCGCCGCAAGGGCATCGATATCCACCGGTTCACGCCCGCGCGCGCCGGTCAGGATCGGACTGCCCTTGATCGACAAAACCATCTTCCGCGCCGTGGCCTCGTCGAAGGGGCATCGGTGGATGACGACGTCATTCAAAATTTCGACAAAGATACCGCCCAGACCAAAGGCCGCGACCGGGCCGAAGGCGGGGTCGCGGTTGACGCCCAGGAAACATTCGGTCCCGCCATCCAATTGTTTGGCAACCAGAACGCCGGTCACCCGCGCCTTTGGCGCATGGGTCTTTGCGGCATCGAGCAGCGCATCATAGGCCTCCGCCACGTCCTCGGCAGATCCGATGTTGAGGCGCACCCCGCCGATCTCGGACTTGTGCAGGATATCCGGCGACAGGATCTTCATGACCACCGGGAATCCGATTTCCTGTGCCGCGGAAACCGCTTCTTCCTTCGACTTGGCCGCGACTTCCGGCGCGGCGGCGATACCGGCGGCGGCCAGCAAAGCCTTGGACTGAAACTCGTCGGGCGTGTCTTTCGGCAGATCGACCGAGGGCAGCGCAGGCTGCGGCGCCTTTTCCGCCGCGGCGGCGGCAAAATTGTCGCCGACGATGCCCATGGCATGGATGGCGCGAACGGCGCGGCTGCCATCCTCGAAGACCAGGAAGCCTGCCTCTTCGTATTGCTTGACGATATCGGGCGGAGCGACGACGCATACTACCATCAACCGGTCGGGGTATTCCTGGCGGATCGGCTTCAAGGCCTCGATCACGCTGGGCACAAGGACCGGCGCGCCGCCGACACTGGTGAAGAACCCACAGATCGACGTATACCCCCCCTTATCCAGGGCGGCGCGGGTGAACTTTTCCATCAGGCTCGGTTCATTGATCGCCTGGGCCGTCGCATCCAACGGGTTCACGGGCGAACTGATGGGCAACAGTTCTTTCAGTTCTTTCTGCGCATCTTCCGGCATCGGCGGCATGGACAGGCCGAGGGTTTCCGCCTCGTCACTGGCGACGATCCCGCCGCCGCCGCTGATCGTGATGAAGCCCATGGTGTTGTTGCTGGGATAGATCCGCTGATGGGCGCAATAGGCGAAGTCCAGCATATCCTCGGTCTGGTCGACACGGATTGCGCCGTATTCCGCCAGCACGGCATCGGCCACCGCGTCGTCGCCGGTTAGCGTCGCGGTGTGCGACTGCGCCGCCGCCGCGCCCAAGGTACTGCGCCCCACCTTCATGACGAAAACGGGCTTTCGCGCTTCGCGCGCCAGTTCCAACGCTTCCAACAATCGGTCCGGTTCGTTGAACCCTTCCAGATAGGCACAGATGACTTCCACTTCATCGCTCTGCGCCATCCAGCCGATGGCGTCGCCGACGGTGATATCCGCTTCGTTCCCGGTGGCGACCAGCACGGAAGCGCCCAGCCCCCGGTTCCGCGCGACCGCGAAAAGATGCGTGCCATAGGCGCCGGACTGACTGGCGATCCCGATATTGCCGGGAATCGGATAACCGCTATCCAGGGAAGAGCTGAACGTGCCGTAATACCCGTTCAGTGCATTGAATGCGCCCAACGTGTTCGGACCCAGCAGCCGAATGCCGTACCGCTTCACGGTCTCGATCAATTTGACCTGAAGGTCCCGCCCCTGATCGCCCAGTTCCGCGAAACCCGCGGAAAACAAGGTCACGCAACCGCAGCCCTTCTTGCCGAGTTCTTCGATGACCGGAATGACATCCACCGCCGGAACCGCGACGATCGCGGAGTCCGGGTTACCGGGCAAATCCGCGACGGACTTGTAGCATGGCAGACCTTGGATCTCGTCACGGTTCGGATTGACCGGCAGGATCGTTCCCTTGAACCCGGCTTTAAGCATGGAAGAAATCGGCCGACCGCCAATCCGGATCGGGTTGGCCGACGCACCGACCACCGCCACGGTTTGTGGCGTCAACAACTTGTCCAAGGAAGAAAAATCATACGCCACGAAGGTATCCTCACCCTATTCTTTTATATTGTATTACCGGACCCCAGCAATGAAGTGACTTGGCTGGAGAGCGTTCCCCCATTGCCATGCAGAACGGCAACATCGCAATCGGCCACCTGACGTTCGCCCGCATCGCCGCGGATCTGTGTCACCGCCTCGGCGATCAGGAACATCCCGTACATGCCCGGATGCACGCAGGACAGTCCGCCACCATTCGTGTTCACCGCCAACGCCCCGTCCGGCGCGATACGACCGTCCTGAACGAAGCGGCCGCCTTCCCCTTTCGGGCAGAAACCGAGATCCTCTAGGAACAGGATCGTGTTGATGGTGAAAGCGTCATAAAGCATGGCAAGGTCGATATCGGAATGGGTCACGCCGGCCATGTCGAAGGCGCGCGGACCGCTATCCGAGGCCGCCGTCACCGTAAGATCCGGCATGGCGACGATTGACCGGTGCCAATTCGCGCCGGCGCCCCCCAGGAAATAAACCGGCTTTTGCTTCAGATCCCGCGCCCGGTCAGCCCGCGTCAGGATACAGGCCGCGGCCCCGTCGGTAACAAGGCAGCAATCCAGCTTGGACAGGGGATCGCTGATCATACGGCTGCTGAGAACGTCTTCCCGGGTCAGGGGACCGCGCGCGAAGGCTTCCGGGTTCATATTCGCCCAGGCGCGGGCCGAAACCGCGACATCGGCCAGCATTTCACGCGTCGTGCCGAATTCATGCATATGCCGGCTCGCCGCCAGCGCATAAGCGGTGATCGGGTGGCGGGGATGGTAGGCAACTTCATGCCAGTTGGGCTCGGCCGCCGAGACCAATTTTCCACTCGCCGTCCGCTGGTTCGATCCGTAACAGATCAGGGCGGTGTCGCAGAGTCCCGCTTCCAAGGCCAATGTCGCCTGCAGCAGATGCATCTCGAAGCTGGATCCACCGACATTGGTGCTGTCGAAGAATTTCGGCTTGATGCCCAGATATTCCACCACGTTCATCGAGGCCAAGGCATGCTGGCTCATCGCGGTGAACACGGAATCGATGTCCGACAGCTGCAACCCGGCATCCTCAATCGCCGCCAAGGACGCCTGGGCCATCAGGTCGAGGGCGGAAAAACCGGGCGCTTCCCCCATACCGGCGGTGCCGAGACCGACGATGGCTGTCTTGCCACGCAAGGATTTGCTCATCGGGCGCCCTCCGTGTCCTGGGCCGGATCGAACACGACGCGCGCTTGCTCGCCTGTTCCCTCGACCCTTGCGGCAACCTTGGTTCCGATCGGAAGGTCGATATCGCCGGCGATGGTCGCCATCATGCGCGGACCTTCTTCAAGGTCGATCAGCACGATGCTGGTATCGCCCTCGCGCCCGCGCTTCATGGTCGCGGCATAGACGGTGCCGCGGCCGCTTGCTTCCACCCATTCCAGATCCTGCGCGCCGGACGGGGCGCAAACCCGCGGATAAAACACATATTCACCCGTGGATTTGGACCTTTGAATCATAAAGCGTCCCTGCTGCAGGAACGCTTCATAGGCCGCTTGCGGGCCCGATACGCCATCCGGTTCGTTATTCACTGCTTCCTCCCTTGGACGGCGTAACTTCAACGGAAATCGCTCGCGAAAGCCAACCCCAAATCCGGAAAACTTCTGTTCCCTTTCGGCATAAACCTTGGGCCGAGAAGACACCAGCCCCGGGGGCTAACGGGCTTTCCTGAAAACAAGAATAAACAAGGCAAGAACGGTAATTTGACCGAACACTACCGAAGGCCAAATCGACGCGAACTGCGGGTCGAGATATTTTTGCGGCCCATAGGATAATAGGGCGAGCAGGCCGGCCAGGACGCTCAAGCTTTTACCGTAAATCGTTTCGATCGGCCCGACGACAATCGCGGCAACGGCAACGGACAGTGAAACCGCGATGAAGGGGGCGATGCCGAAAAGCGGGATCGTCGCGGGAGGATGGGGCGCCACACCGGCGAAAAGCGCGCCCAGCATCACGAGTTGCAGGACAATCAACGCGGCAAGCATCGCCGCCGCGGGGCGGTTCATCGGGTTCATGTCAATGCTCCTTGTCATGATAAACCGTATTAATGTGTACGATCATCAGGAACCGTAATGATATGTACGGTTAAAAGTCAAGGATGATTGAGAGCCAAATGGAGAAAGCGAAGGTGTGTGACCAGATGAATTATCGCTGGCTCGGGAACGAACAAGAATTGTTCCAGGGCAGAAGATACCGGATGAACGGCGCCTGAAGGGCCAGCCTGCCGTCTAATTGACAGGGCGGAGCGGGACCGGGCCGGAACGGTCTTCCGGGCCCGGCGAATTGCCTTCATCGTCATCTTCGTCATCCTGCAAACGGTCCGCTTCCTCACGAAGCCGCTTATAGGTCCGATAGGATACCGGGAAGGTCGCCATGTAGACGGCGAGCACGACAAACAAGGTCACCCAGGGCTGCCCCGCAAGGCCGGCAACGGCCAGTCCGACAAGCGCCATCGTCGGCAACAGGAAACGGCGCGGCACCTTGATGCGTTTGAAAGAATAGGTCGGCAACTCGCTGACCATCAGCAGACCGCCGCCCACCATCCACCCCGCAATTACGGGCGCGGGCAACTGACCCAATTCGGGGAAAGCCAAAAAGAAAATCAGCGGCAGCATGCCCAACCCGGCCCCCGCCGGGGCGGGAACGCCCTGAAAATAGTTATAGGCATAGGATGGCAGGCTATCGATCCGGCTGTTGAAACGGGCCAGCCGCAGGCCGGCGCAAACGGCGAAGAACAGCGCCACCACCCAGCCGAAACCGCCAAGCCCATTCAACGACCAGAAATACATGATCATCGCGGGCGACACGCCGAAAGCCACGAAGTCGGACAAGGAGTCCATTTGCGCACCGAAATCACTGGTCGCATTGAGCAGCCGGGCCATGCGGCCGTCCAGCGCATCCAGTATCGCGGCGAGCAGGATGGCGCCGACGGCAAATTCCCAACGCTGTTCCAAGGCGAAGCGCACGCCCGTCAGGGCGGCGCAGGTTGCTGAAACCGTGATCGCGTTCGGGATCAATCCATGGACGGAAAGACCTTTGAGCCGTGGCGATCGGCGGGTTCTGCGCTTGTTTCGCTTATCAGACATCATTAATCCGGCCCGGTTTCATTCGCTGGAGTCCCGCTCGACGGGGCTTGGCCCGCCCAAGTTTTCCTCCATCAGGTGTTTCTTCCAACAGGGCACCATCGCGCAGGACACTACAATTTTGCCCCACGCGCCTCAAGGCCACCGGCGAGATGGGGCCCTGGCGAACCGATGTCGCCGGTCGGGAAGAGTTCAGCGTTTCCTGCCTTGCAGCGAGTCCTTGGGCCGCTTTCCCAGATCCGCCAGGATCGTTTCCCCAGCCACGCATCTTTGGCCCTCGCAGACCAGCACCGGGGTGCGCTCGGGCACATAGACGTCCACCCGGCTGCCGAAACGGATCATGCCGAACCGCTCACCGGTATGCACATCCTGCCCCGGTTCCAGGTCGCAGAGAATCCGCCGGGCAACCAGGCCCGCAATCTGAACGAAGGCGATTTGCTTGCCGTCCGGCGTTTCCATCAGAATCGATTGACGCTCGTTATCCTCGCTCGCCTTGTCGAGGGAGGCATTGAGAAAAGCACCCGGGCGATAGTGCAGCTTCGTAACCTGACCGTCGATCGGGATCCGGTTTACATGGACGTCAAAGACATTCATGAAAACACTGATGCGAAGCATCTGCTTGCCGGCATATTCCAGCTCCGGCGGCGGGTCCGCCTTCCGGATCATCTGCACGACACCATCCGCCGGACTGATGACGAGGCCTTCCTTGATCGGCGTCACCCGTGCCGGGTCGCGAAAGAAGTAGACACACCACGCCGTAAGCAGCAGGCCGATTATGAGCAGCGAGTCGCCGACCAGCAGCCATCCGACCAAGGTCGCGATCAGGAACAGGGTTATGAAGGGATACCCTTCCTTGTTGATCGGGGTAAGCACCGGCTTGATGGTATCAACTAGGGACATGGATGCTGCCTCGCCTTCTGCGTCAACGTAGGAAGACCTGATACTAGGGCAATCCTGAGCCCAGGTCTCTCTTCGTGAAAAGAGGCCCTGTTTCTACCTATCCAGCGACAAGGAGCAACGGTCGAATTGACCCAGTGCCTTTTTCCGCCCCGAAAACGGCATCAATGCAACAGGTGGGCCCGCGGCCGTGTCAATTGACGGCGCCTTTCGGCACCTGGAAAATCTGTCCTGGATAGATCAGGTCGGGATCGCGAATCTGGTTCTTGTTCGCATCGTAGATCACCGTATAGGCAAGACCTTCGCCGAGCGTGCGGCGCGCGATTCGCCACAGGCTGTTTCCCGGCTGGACGATGATAAGCTGCTCGTCCTTCAGCGCCGTGATCGGACCCGAGCGGCTGAACGGCAGTTCCAACCGGGAAACGACCGTCTCCTCCACCACTTGGTCCACCCGCAAATCGTAAACGCCCGGATCCACGTTTTCCGGCGGCTTGGCCTGCCAACGGCCTGCTTCGTCAACCGGTGCTTCCCCGACAAAGTCGTTGTTCAGATAGACCCTGACCGACGCATTGGGCTTGCCGCGCCCGGATAAGGCCAAATCGCCCTTGTCATCATAGTCGACGGAATCCAGCGCCAAATCGCCGGATTCGGTTTCAACCCCGCCCGGAACCGATGTCGGCTTCTGAAGGATCGTGGTCGTCCCGTCGCCGCCTTCGCTGGGAACCAGCAGAGCGAGGGGCTGGCTGTCCTCTTCCGTCGGCCGGCCGGCAATATCCTCGCCCTTTTTCGGCACGACGAGGACAACGACGTGATCAGACCTGAATTCGTCACCCTCGGCGCCTTTTGCGCGAAGGGACAGCTCGTGATTGCCTGGCGGCAGCGGCTCGGTCGGCAAGAATACCCATTCACCGCGTTCATCCGCGGTGACCGTCCCAATCGCTTCATCGCCGGCGAGAATTTCCACGGTCGAACCGGGCTTGGCCCGGCCGGCCATGACCGAGTCGCCCTGCTGGCTAAGCCGGACGACATCGAAGGAAGGCTTGTTCGGATCGGCGACCTTGTCGGCTTCTGCGGCGGCATCGGCCGGCGGCGCGGTACCTGTCCCCGCCGTCGACGCGGCTTGGCTCTGCGCCGGCGGCTGCGCGGTTTGTTGGCCGGCACTCTCCGACGTTCCGCCGGATTGCTGGTTTGATCCCGCGGGCGGTGTCGAGGGGGATGTCGACGGGGATGTCGCTGCGGTCTTGGGCGCCGTCGCCTGCGCCCCTTCATCATCAGCGGCAGGCTTCTTGGGCGCGCTCCCGCCCCCCGCCGATTGGGCCTGTTCTTCGGGTTTGGGCGCGGTGGATTCATCCACGCCTTCCGGCTCGGCGACCACGCGGGGCGTTTCGGTCGGGGCGGTTGCCGTTTGCAGGGCGGAATCCCTGTTAAGCCAGAAATTCAAGCCAAGCGCCGCCACGATGATCGCGACACCCGCAATGCCGACAAGAATGATTCGATTCACAGCCGCCTCATACTAACACAGCCGAAAGCCGGGCGATGAGCGCACCAAACAGGCTGATTTGATACCATAGACGCCCTGCGGCATCCCCTTCCCGCCAATTGCCCGTCCCGCTTGCACACTCGGCGCGAACCGGCCCAAGGCTGACTTTCCTTCAGTTCCCCGAAGGCTACCTACGGAGAACATTTCCTCATACATTGATTCTCTTACCGTAGAGATTCGCGCTTAAAATGTAGTACTTTCGCCTTGCCGACGCAATTCGGCGCGTTCCTTGCTGTCAGATGGGACATTGACAATCTCTATCGGTGACACACCAGCCGCGTCACTGGAGAATGAGCTGAAGAGACCAACGGAGGCACGCATGCGAGAAATCAAGATTTGGGATCTGCCGACACGGCTGTTCCATTGGTGCCTGGTGGCGCTGTTCGCAACATCATGGGCCAGTGCGGAATTCGACTACTTCACGGTTCATTACTATTCCGGATACGGAATACTCACACTGGTCCTGTTTCGGCTGGTTTGGGGATTCGCCGGCAGCGATACATCCAAGCTGCTCAGCTATGTGAAATCGCCCTTTGCCGTTTTGCGCTATATGAAATCCCTGCGCGACCGTAAACCCGGCAATGAAATCGGGCACAACCCCATGGGCGGATATGCGGTTCTAGCGCTGCTCGGCTTCCTGACGGCTCAAATCGGCACCGGCCTTTTCGCGCAGGACATCGACTTCATCAATTCAGGCCCATTGAGCAATATGGTTTCGTTCGAGCTGGGCAACCAAGCCTCGGATCTGCACCATATTCTGTTCGACGTACTTCTGATCGTTGTGGGCATTCATCTGGCAGCCGTCGCGTTCCATGAAGCGTACAAACGGGAAGGTCTGGTGCGCGCCATGATAACAGGATGGCGGGGTTACGGGGAAAATGGGCCGACGACACCGCCGACCTTGGTCCCGACCAGCCGCGCCCTGTTCGTTTTCGTTCTGTCGGCCCTCGTCATGGTCTTCATTGTGTGGATTTTGCCGACGCTTTAGGTCTCATCGATGCACGGCGATACCGCAGAAGAAACGGGCGCCTAAAGCGCCCGTTTCCTTTACTGCGTATGTCGGTGGATCGTTACGACCCTATTTCTTCACGCGGTAGACCTTGTGACAGCCACCGCAACCATTTTTGGCCATCGCACCGAACTGTGCGCCGATCGCCGCAGGGTCATCCGTGGCGGCAACCTCTTCAAGTTTCGCGGATTCCGCTTCTAGCACAGAAACAGCCTTGGCGAATCCGTCGGGATCCTCCCAAATTTTGGGAAGGGCTTCCGTCTCGACCGTGACGCCGCTCGCACCGGGTGCGGTGCTCGCCGGAAACAGTCCGCCCGCGGCTTTGATCGATGCATTGATCTTGGCTGCGCTGGCCGCGACATCTTCCGCCGAGCCGCTACCGCCAAGGTAGCCTTTGATGATTTTCATCTGGGCGCCAATATCCTTCATCGCTTGCTGCCTCTGCTTGATCGTATCGTCCTGCGACGAGGCGTGCGCCATCATGGCGGTACCGGCAACGATCGCCAAAGCGGCGGCAGCGGCGGTAAGGGTATTCCTAAACGTCATCGACTTCTCCCGGAGCAAAATATAGATGAGGACAGGATAATACTGGCAATTATGGGCATGAATATGGCAACGCGTTCACTTGCCCGTGATCACGGTCCCAAAGCGTCATTTCCGTAACCCCAATAGCCTGTGCCGTTAAGATGGGACCGGCATTTCCGATTTGGAACCACCGACATTCTATCGATTGGTTGCGCTGCCTGTGAAGGGTGGTTATCTCGTGTCCTACATATTAATCGCCCGGCGCGGTCGGGCATTTCGTTAAAGTCCATTCTCTTGGAAATGCCATGCGAGACATAAAAAGCGTTTGTGTATATTGCGGGTCTTCTTCCCGTGTCCGGCAGTCCTACAAGGACGCGGCCGTGGAATTGGGCCAGATACTGGCCCGCGAGGGCATCCGCCTGGTTTATGGTGGGGGGCAAGTCGGCATCATGGGTATCATCGCCGACACCGTCCTGAAAAATGGCGGTGAGGTAACCGGCATCATTCCCCATTTCCTGAACGAGTCGGAAGTCGGAAAGGCGGATGTCACCGAACTGATTGCCGTCGATTCCATGCATGTCCGAAAGCAAATCATGGCTGAAAAATCGGACGCTTTCATCGTCCTGCCGGGCGGATTTGGCACCTTGGACGAGTTCTTTGAAATCCTGACATGGCGCCAATTGAAACTGCACGACAAGCCGATCGTCATTGCCGATGTCGAAAGCTATTGGGCGCCCTTGATCGGCGCGATCGACCATATCGTGGAAGAAGGCTTCGCGCATCAACGGAACCGCAACCTATTCAAGGTCATTCCTTCCGTCGCGGAAATCCTGCCGACGTTGCGGGCCGAGCCGATGGGCGACACGGGTATTCAGTCCGCGCGAACATAAAGCGGCGCCGGGTCTCTCAACGCCGCATAGTGTGCCCTCGGGCCAAGAACCAAGGTCGGACCGCGTAATATCCGGCGGCCAGGACCGATCTTCCTGTCTGAAGCACAGTCGTATTTTTCTTTGAAAATTCTGGATAAGTCTTACAGTTATTGTGATTCGATTGCCATTTTGGCCGGGGAAGGTCGTTGTCAGATCAGTTCAAGTTCAGGCGTACATTTCGAAAGTTGGTCGAGAATACCACGATCAACTCCGAAACCTTGTTGTCCACGGACTACCTGAACCACTTCAACGAACTGGTCATGATGCTCGATCTCATCCCCGACATGCCGGAAATGCTGGACGAGACGAAGGAGTGGCGCCCAAAGACCTATGCCGACCATTTCAGGGATTCTTCATTCACACATAAGGACTTGGCGATCGCGGCCTATGAGCAGGTGTTGGAGGAGGATCGCAAGGCGCTTGAAATGACAGTCGACCGCATGAACCAAACGGTCGAAGAAACATTTACGGCGCTTGACGATGCGGTCGCCGCCCAGGACGCGGACCGCACGCGCATGATCTGTAATACCGCCAGCATGGCATTGCAGCGCATGATTGATCGGTGCAGCGGCATTATCAACGGTGTCGAAGGGGCCGCGGCGACGGCGTTTGCCGCGATGGACGAAAGCATCCCGGTGTTGGATATGCCCGGCCGGAAAGAAGGGGAAGAGGAAGAAGAGAAGGTCGTCATGGATCAATCGGCTATCGACGCCCTCTTCGACTAAGCCCGCCGCGCTTTTCCTCTTTACCCGTAAATCCTTCTACTCAGCCGGGGCCTGCAGAGGACTTCCGCCCTGAGGCTCGGAATGCCCGTCCATCTCAGCTTTGTCGCGGCGTCGCATGATGACCCTGGCCCGCAACATCAACAGGCTGGGTGTGACCACAAGCGTCAGTATCGTTGCAAAGGCCAGACCGAAGACGATCGCTGTCGAGAGTTGCACCCACCATTGCGTCGAAGGCGCACCTGTCGAGACCTCCCGCGTGATGAAATCGATATTGGTCTGCAACACCATCGGCATCAGCCCCAGGACGGTCGTCACCGTCGTCAGCATCACCGGCCGCAGACGCTGCGCGCCTGTCTTCAAGATAGCCAATTTCAGGTCCTTTTCGATCGTCGCGAGATGATCGTAGGTATCGATGAGAACGATGTTGTTGTTCACCACGATCCCGGCAAGCGCGATCACGCCGATCCCGCTCATCACAATGCCGAACGGTTCTTGAATGACCATCAAACCAAGCAGCACACCGACCGTGGACATCACGACAGCGGACAGTATCAAGACCCCGGAATAAAAACTGTTGAACTGTGTCACCAGGATGATGCCCATGATGAACAAGGCAACGGTGAAGGCCTTCATCAAGAAGGCTTGGGCAGCGGCCTGTTCCTCATCCTCACCCTTGAAGGTGACGTCGATCTGCTGCGGCAGCCACGCCGTTTCCAGCCATTCCCGGATTTCCGTGACCTTGTCGTTCGGCAGCACACCGTCTTCGACATCAGCCCGCACGAAAACGATGCGTTTGGTATCGACCCGACGTAGAAGTCCGGTTTTCGGTTCCGGCGAACGGTCCACGAAATTTCCGATCGGTATCGATCCCTGCGCCGTCACGATGCGAATGCGATCCAATTGTTCCAGCGTTCTGTATTCTTCCGGGAAGCGGACAAGAATATCGATCTCGTCATCGGCATCGTCGGGACGGTAGTCGCTGACTTTCAATCCCTTGGTCACCAGTTGAAGGAAATTCCCGATCAACGAGACATCGGCGCCGAACTTGGCTGCCTGCGCGCGGTCGACGGTCAGTTCCCATTCGATGCCTGGGATCGGACTGGAGTCTTCCACGTCGCGGAGTCCAGGCAAACCGTCCATGAACGCGCGAACCTTTTCGGCGGCATCGCCGAGCAGGGACGGGTCCCGCGAGGACAATTGGACATGTACCGGCTTACCCACCGGCGGGCCGGCTTCGGGTTGACGCGCTTCAATGAAAATTCCAGCAAGATGCGCGGTCCGCTCGCGTATTTCCGCCTTGATGGTATTGGCGGGGCGCCGGTCTTCCCAGTCGACGAATTCAAGCTGGATCTTGCCGATGATATCCTCGGCATCTTCGTCCCGTGCCTCAAACTGACCGCTGGACGTATAGATGGTCTTGAACTCGCCATGTTCTTCCTGAATGCCGAGCACTTCCTGCTCGACCTCGGCAACAAGGGTATCGCGTTCGAAAACCGACATGTTTCCGCGGCCGTGGATATTGACGATCAGCTGGTCCGGCTCGACCTCGGGAAAGAATTCGACGCCTTTGCCGTAAATGCCGTAACTGACATAGGTCGCGCCCATCGCGCCGATGGCCAGGAATAAAACGATCAAGGGGCGCGCCAGGGCGACTTTCAGGATCGACACATACATCCCGGTGAAACCGCCGACATTGTCCAGGTCTTCCGCATCCGCATCGCCGGCTAACGTCTTTGCGCTATCGGCATCCCCGCCAGCGCCTTCCATCGCGCGACCGATCCAGCCCCCCACCTTCCAACCAGGGTAAAGGCCGGCAAAGAACCCGATGGCGCCGGGCAAGGCGGGCGGCACGCCCAGGCCGACGGTCTGGACGATATTGGCGGCGATACCGGCAAGGGCGGCGGAAATAACCACGGCGAAAAAGGCCTTGGTGACCGTCGAAAGGTTCGCCCCCAGGACCGGCACGAAGACCAGCGCCATGGCGAGAGACGCCGCCAGGGTCGCGATCAACGTGATCGGCAGGAATTTCATGAACTCACCGACCACGCCCGGCCAGAACAGCAAAGGCATGAAAGCGGCAAGCGTCGTCGCGGTGGACGCGATGATCGGCCAAGCCATGCGTTTCGCCGCAAGGCCATAGGCCTCTTGCTTTCCGAGTCCTTCCGCCAGCTTCCGGTCGGCGTATTCGGTAACGACAATGGCCCCGTCAACCAGCATGCCGACGGCCAGGATAAGGCTGAACAGCACGACGATATTGACCGTGAGACCGATAGAATACAGCACGAGAATGCCGGCCAGGAAGGAACCGGGGATCGCGATGCCGACCAACAAGCCGCCGCGAACTCCCAAAGCCCCCACAATGACGATCATGACCAGCAGGATCGCCGACATGACGTTGTTCTGAAGATCCGTCAGCATCTGCCGGATGTTCTTGGACTGGTCCTGGCTGTATCCCACCACCACGCCTTCAGGCCAGCCCTGGCTGGCGTCGGTCACCGCGGCGCGTACTTTCTCGATCGTTTCGATGATGTTCTCGCCGGTCCGCTTCGATACTTCCAGGACAAGGGCGCGCTCGCCGCCGATACGGGCAAATGTATCGGGGTCCTTGAAGGTGCGCTTGACGCTGGTGATATCCCGCGCCCGGACAACCGCATCCCCTTCCTGCTTGATCGGCATGTCCAGAATATCGCGGACATCCTCAAACAATCCGGGAAGCTTGATCCCGAAACGTCCCTGCCCGGTATCCAGATTGCCGGCCGCGATCAGCACATTGGAGCGCGAGATCGCTTGCAGCAATTCGTCCGCACGGATTTCATAGCTGTCGAGAAGAACGGGATCTATGACCAGTTCCACGGACTCGTCACGATCGCCGACGATCTTGGCTTCCAGGACTTCCGGAATGCCTTCGACTTCATCCTTCAAGTCACGCGCCAGACGCAGCAATGTCCGTTCCGGTACGTCGCCGGACAATGTCACGTTCAGGACCGGGAACAGGCTCAGATTAACCTCATGGACTTCCGGTTCGTCCGTGTCCCCAGGCAATTCAGGCTTCGCCAGATCCACACTTTCCCGAACATCCGTGACGGCCGCATCGGCATCGAACCCAGCCTCGAATTCCAGCAGAACATTGGCGCCGCCTTGAAAGGCCGTCGACCGCAGTTCCTTCACACCTTCAATCGAGCGCAGTTCCTTTTCCATGGGCCGGACGAGAAGGCGTTCCGCGTCTTCCGGTGAAATGCCTTCATGATGCATGGAAACATAGACGATCGGAATGTTGATATCCGGGTCCGCTTCCTTGGGGATCGCCTGATAGGCGACGAAGCCGGCCACCAGAATAAACAGCAGCAGGCTCAACACCGTTCGGGAACGGCTCAATGCGGCATCAATTAAAGACATGTGCTTCCTGCTCCCCGCTACCGGGTCCGTCGAAAGAGTATTTCAGCGTCTGACGCGATCAGGACCGGTCGTTCGTCCCCGGTACGAAGACCGTGTCGGGAACGGGATTTACCTTTTCGCCATCGCCGGCATATTCCTGCCCGACGCTTATCAGGGTCGCCCGGCGCGGCAGCCCGTGGATCCATACGCCGTCCGGCGTGTCTTCCAGGATCTGCACCGGTACGAACCTGGCGATGTCACCGTCGTCCACCAGCTTCACCCCGACCTGACCTGAGTCATCCAGTGTCAAAAGCGCGGGCGAGATCAGATGCGCTTCGGATTCCGACAGGGGCAGCAACAATTCGGCCGTAATACCGGCCTTGTACCGATTACCCGTATCGGGCACCTCAACCTCCACACGGAAGGTTCGTGTGGCGGTTTCCGCTTGCGGCGAGATGTAGCTTACGATGCCTTCCACCGTTTCACCGGTGATCAGCTTTGCGCGGGCCAAAGCGCCTTCCGTGACAGCAGCGACTTCGCGTTCGGAAACGTTGGCGACGACCAAGATCGGATCCAAATCCACAACTGTTGCAATAAGGTCTCCGACCTTTACCAGGTCGCCCTGCTCGACATCCTTGGTCCAGATGACGCCATCGAACGGAATGGACAGACGGGTCTTGGCCAAATCTATCCGCGCCCGGTCAAGGGCCGCCTTTGCCGCCTCCATCTCCGCGAGCGAGGTCGCCTTGCTGATTTCGGATTGGAAGCCTTTGCTGGCCAGTTTCGCGGCAGCCGAATATTCGATTTCCCGTTGGGTCAACAGCGCTTCGGCTTCACGGACCACGGCATTACGTTCATCTTCCTTGATCGAACCGATCCGCTGGCCGGCGGCGACGGTATCGCCTTCCTCGACGTCCAGAGTTCTGATCGCTCCTTCCGTCTCCGCCATCAAGCGGCCTTCGCGCGACGCTTCGGTCCGCCCGGCAATACGCAAGGTCGTGCGGCGTATTTGCGCCACACTTTCGTAAACTCGAACGGATTGAACCTTTTTTTCCGGCGGGATCACACTGGCCGAAGCCGCCGGCGCAGAAGCCCCTTCGGTCGCGACAGCGCCCTGCTGCCCCTGCATCTCTTCCTGGGAAGGAAGGCTTCCGGACAAGATCCATCCGGTCGCGCCGACCGCCAACAATACGGCAATGACAATCGACGGCTTCACCCGCCACCGTTTGCGCGGGGCCTGCGGTTTCGGCTTCGGAGCGCTCTCCGTTTCCGGGCCGCCCGGCACCCGTTCCGCGTTCGGCCCATCGATCTTGCTAAGATGTTCGGTCATGCTCTCATTCCGCGGCATCGGCGGTGACTTCGCCGTCTTCCGCCAGTTTGATGAAGTCCTGGCGATGTTCTTGTAGAAATGACATCGCCGCGCCGTAAACCGTGACACCGAATTCCCTGACCAAATCCGGCGCGCTGCCGTCGCCGGCGCCACAACACTCGGTTAGATGATCCAGTTTGGCCCGATAGAATGCGATGCGATCGTCTATGACGGTACTGATCCGGTCGGCGGGTAACTGGCCCGCAAAAAAAAGAATGAAAAGAAGGTCCGATTTGTATTTGTCGTCACCGGGCGCCTTTTCGCAGAGTTTCTCGACGAGTGCCGCGCGGCCGGCATCGGTGATTTGATAGATCTTCTTGTCCGGGCGTTTTTCCTGGGCTTCCACCTCGAAAGTGACAAGCCCTTCGCCAGTCAGTTTGCCAAGCGCAGGATAAATGGAACCGAACCCGCCTTCAGCGAAATGGCTGAACGGGCCTTCTTCGAACGCTTTACGAATTTCATAGCCACTGGCGGGCCGGAGCGCCAAAACGCCAAGGCAGCTGGTCTTGATATCCATCGGGACCCCCTATATCGGGCTGATATAGGGGGGCAGGTATTTTCTTTCAAGAAAATTATATCGGTTCGATACACTCCCCACGCGAATGCCTTCGCGCAGGAGATGCACCTCACGACGTGTTCACAAAAACGTGAAGAGAGGAACGCACATCTGAACCGTCCCGCTGACTGTTCAGCGGTGGCCGTCATGGCCCCTGGATGGGCGTGATCGCAACCCAAACGGGGTCAGATCAATTCGACGCTTTCCGCCATCGGCCCTTTCTGACCCATGCGGGTGGTCACACGCACACGTTGCTCCGGTTCAACCGACATCAGGCCATTCCGCTCCAGCGTACGGGCGGAAATGAACACGTCGCGGCTTCCGTCGTCCATCACAATGAAGCCATAGCCCTTGCCGGAATCAAAGAACTTGATCGTTCCGTCAATCGGCGGTCCAACCGGCGCGTCGCGGTCGTCCATATCGCTCGGCCCCCGTCCACGCGGTTCGCTCGGAGCGAAGCCGCCACCGCGGGAAACCGGCGCTTGTGCGGTCGACATGTCAACCGAATGGATTTTGGCGACTTGCTTGCCCCTTGCGGTTTCCATCACGTCAACGACAAGCGTCGCGCCTTCCGGAAGTTCCGAATTTCCAGTCTCAGCAATCACCGAAGCATGAATGAAAATGTCCCGGCCACCGGATTCAGGAATGATAAAACCAAAACCCTTCGTAGCATTGAACCATTTTACAGTTGCCGTCACGTTCTCGTCACTGACGGCAGGAGGAAGTCTACGATCCATCTTATCTTTTAACCTTCAGCCCCCAAACACACCGGCAGCCCTGCACTACACGGTTACAATCATAGCATAGAGCGGAATAGGCTACCGCCGCAACGGTATCTCCCTGCTCTTCGCTTTCCGCGCGCCAATAGCGTGAGGGTGTGGCATCCTTGCAACGGTGCTAATATGTCAGGCTAAGGATTTCTACGACGTCCGCCCACGCGGCCGAAGACAACCGACGATAGTTCCCGCAGTCGATAAAACCATTTCTTTCGGGCAGGCGCCTCCTCGCGCACTCAATGGTCCATGCCGAAACAATAATTGCGGGACGAAACGGGGCGGAAATCCCGTAAAATCGAGTTCGGTTCGATTTTCTTCGACCGCCGCCCCGCAAGACGCGACAAAAGTCAGGAATCGTATCCTGGGGACAATCTGGCGTAACCGTCATACAGGTCGAGCATCCGTTCCCGCCACGCATAGATCGGATCTTCGGCTTCCAACAACTGCCTGTCGGAAATCGCACGGGCCCAGGCAAACGGTCCGAACGCGATATGATCGGCGAAGGCCGGGGAATCGCCGCCCATGAAGTCGAAACGCTCGAAAACGGCGCGCATCGGCGCCAACGAAGCCCGGAACGCCGGCAGGTTTTCGTCTGCCGGGGCCACGACATCCTCAAGCGCCATGCCGAACACCTTTTCGCGGGACGTGCGAAAATAGTCCTTATCCTTTTCGTGCAGATGGTGGTGTATATCGACCAGAACCTGCTTCACGACGCCCGGATGCACCACGCGCTCGACCCAGGACTTCAGAAAATAGGTAGCCGCTTTTCCGGACTGTTCCGTAAACAACAGCTTCTCCGGATAGGCTTCATCGAGATACTCGGCAATCGCCCAGGAATCCCAGACCGCCTTGCTGCCATTTCCATCATCCACGATGACCGGAACGCGTCCCTGCTCAGTGAAGCCGATTGCCTCTTTCTCCGTAAACCGCCACGGAACTTCCTCTACCGGTAGCGATTTATGCGCCAAAGCCATCTTGATGCGCCAGCAATACGGACTGAAACGTCGTTCGTCTTCGGCACCGGCAAGATCGTACAGTGTAATCGTCATCAAAAATAACTCCTTGGTACCGGCATTTCAGAAACCGAGGCTGGCGCATCTGAATTCGATCGCGCCAGCCTCTACCCCCACTTAGCCCCTTATTCGCGAGTATAATGGAACGTTCGTTCCATTATCAACCTGCACCTGCGCGGATCACAAATTGGTGTTTTTGACCGGGTTCGTGACGGTCTGTTGGCAATCCGTCGACGTACTCCATTACCCGTTAAAAAGATAGACCGCCGTTCACATTCAGAAATTGCCCGTCGATAAATGTTTGCTACTGAACGGTACTAATTTGGCCCTGTCGTAGTTCTACTCATATCAGGTTGCGGCGCGTCGACGGGTAGGTTGGTCAGTAGATAACCCGTGACGGGCCGCGAAAACCAGGGGGAAGGAAACATGGTTAAAGACAGTATCAGGTGGGCTGCAGCGGCAGCCTTGCTTGCGTTACCGTTAACGGCGGCCGCGCCGCAGGCCGAGGCCGCGAATATCGTAGAAACATGGGAGCTGTTCAGCCACCCGGACGGAAACCAAGCGCCGCCCATTTATGGCTTGCGCCTCGACGGTCTGTTTTCCGGTAACGGCGGCGACGTCTGGACGTTCGAGTTCGAGGACGGAAGCGGAAACAGCACGGTAAGCATGAACCGGTTCGATGACGGCTCCGTGCAGATCAAAGGGACCGTTTTCGGTGGACGCCAGTCCGGCAGCGGATATCAGTCCGGCAATGCCGGCAACTGGCTTGTCGACTTCACGTTCCGCGACAATGTGTTTTTCGGTGACGAAAACCCTGTCGTGGTCGAAGTTCCGAAAGGCGGAACCAACAATAACGGTTTCATCGCACCATTGTTCGATCTGGACGCGACGGGCATCGACGAAACAGCGTCCAATGGCACGTCCGTCGGCGATTTCGAGGCCAGCCTGTCGCAGTTGACGATCGCGCTGATCGATTCCGGCATGCAGCCGGCCTATACGTTCTTGTATGCGAACGATGGCCATCGCTGTGGATCCGATCCCGATTGCCTGAGCCGTTCCGTCGGCCGCGGTTGGCTGGACCATGCAATCGATTACGACGGCGACATCGACTCGCATATCGCATCCAGCGACTGGCTGTTCACCGGCCAGGTGTCGCAAGTGCCCGTCCCCGCGGCCCTGCCGCTGTTGTTGAGTGCGTTCGGTCTGTTCGGCCTTCTGGCCGCGCGCCGTGGCGGGAACACCGTCTGATCCCCATCAAACAGGATGGCATTGAAAAGCCCGGCCAGGCCGGGCTCAGACCGCTGACAAACCCCTCGTCAATGGCGAGGGGTTTGTGATTCAATGAGGGATGCTACGGAAGCCTACGCCCCATCAAACCGCGCTTGAGATGGTAAGCCTCGAGAGCCTTGTTCC